>PDWJ01000083.1_pt1 | contig 123012 bp, 102 predicted proteins | sample 1430881 | NCBI WGS metagenome assembly PDWJ01 (sample SAMN01162460, study PRJNA174530) | Oral metagenome, whole genome shotgun sequencing project. | biome: Marine environment; feature: Marine mammal; material: Swab sample of the gingival sulcus; isolation source: swab sample of gingival sulcus... | reverse complement strand
GGAATAATATACCACATAATATATTGTTTTTAATTTATTTATAAGCACTTGTCTTTTGGGCAAGTGCTTTTTTGTAAGGGAGGAAAAGTAAATTTTAAAGTCGAAATAATATTTTTAAGGAGGTTGTACCCTTAAAACCACCTCGAAGATGCTCAATACCACCTCAAAGATGATAAATATGACCATAACAGGTTATCCAAACCATCTTAAAGGTTATCCCAACCACCTTAGAAGTGCAAAATATGACCATAATAGGTCATCTGAATCACCTTAAAGGTACAAAATATGACCTTGACAGGTCATCTGAACCATCTCAAAGGTTATCCGAACCATTTTAGAGATACCCCAAAACCATTCTGAAAACCTTCCGAAGTATCTTTTTAATCAATTAACCATATTTTTTTTACCCTTCATTTGTATAATAAACATGTTTAAACCTTTTCAATTGTATAAAATTCTTTTTTTAAGGTATTAAATATTGTATCTTTTCAAGAGGGCGAGCGTTCTTTTTTAAACTCACTTTTGCATCTTTATAAGTATTCAAAATTCGTTCCCTTTCCTTTTCAATATTTACATATTCGCCTTTAATAGGTTTATCTATGTAAATCTCAGCATTTTTATTAGGAGAATCAGGCAAGTGTTTAACCTTATATTTCATCCCTATTATTGCATTTTCAAAATCCCATTTTGAAGCAAATGGATTACTACTACTCACAACCCTCTTGCCATTATATTCAAAATCAAATTTTATTGAGTAAGTTGGAAATAGCTCCTTACTCCGTACTGTTGATCTGCCTATAACTGTCCCAACAGTTTCAATACCTGTTGCCGCAATTTTTGCTTTTCTTGCCTGATTCATTTGCCCATACCAATAAAGGTAAATGAACACTAAAATAATAGCTGTTATATAAATTATCACCTTTTTATTTTTCATTACTATTTCTCCTTTTTTTGGTTAAGTAATTAATGATACAAATTTGTATTATTTTTTCTTAATAAACAAGAGAACCCATTTAAACCTTTTCAATTGTATAAATATTATGCTTTTCTCCGGCATATCAAAAAAATTTTCTTGCACGCAACCTTTTTCATTATTTTATCATCTATTATCTAAAAGATAATGTAAATTTTCTTTTTAGCTTTGCATAAGATTTAAAAGATGAGACCTTTTGCAGCATTCTAAAAAGAATATTGAAGAAATTTTAAGCGGTTGTGTAGAACAAAATCGAAAAGCACAAAAAAAGCTTTATGATTTGTTTGCAGACAGAATGTATGCGGTTTGCTTGTATTATACCGGCAATCGGCATGATGCAGAAGATATTTTGCAGGAAGGATTTATTAAGGTATTTGAAAATATCAAGCAATATACCGGAAAAGGGGCTTTAGAAGGTTGGATGAGAAAGATTTTTGTGAATGCGGCTTTAACATTATTTCGTCAAAAGAAAATCACGTATGATATTGAAGAAACAACAGCCATTAAAGAATCGCAAATCATTGATGCCAATATTGCAGCAGATGATTTAATGCAAATGATTATGGGATTGTCAGATCAATATCGATTAGTGTTTAACTTGTATGCGTTAGAGGGTTATAAACACAAAGAAATCAGCGAAATGTTAAATATTTCAATAAATACTTCAAAATCTAATTTGGCAAGAGCACGAAAAATTCTTCAAGACAAGGTAAATGATTACACAAAAGACTAAACAAATATGACAAACGAAAAAAATCATATTGACAAATTATTTGCTGATGGACTTAAAAACCATTCGGTAACACCACCTCAAAAAACATGGAAAAAGGTTGTTGTAGGGTTGCCGAAAAAGAAAAAAATTATTCCATTGGTATTTCTTAAATATGCTGCATTGCTTGCCGGATTATTTTTAGGATTATGGTTTGTTTCCTCTCTGTTTGAAAATCAATCGACAGAAATGGCAAACTATAGAAAAGGAACTAAAAGTCAGATTTCAACACCATCAATTCCTTTCGAGATTAAACCAGACGAAAAGACGATTAATCAGCAAGAAGATAGTCATGTAGCGATAAAGCAACAAGCTTCAACTTCAACACGTAATCGCAATACGACAGCTTTAGCAAAAGCTAAAAATACAGTTTCAACACCTCAATCCAAAACATCAAATCAAATTGTAACAGAAAGAGAAAATAGGGAAGCAGATTATTTTATTATCAATGCTCTAACTCCAATTATTGCGCAAATAGAAAAAGGATTTCAATATATTGATTCCCAAATTGCTGAAAATTATCTTGCGAATCTATTAAACAAAGAAAAAATACAGTATGCACTTCTTGACAACCATGCCAAGGAAAGTGTAAAAAAACCTCATCAAAATCTTAAGAAATGGCAATTTGGGGCAGCGGTAGCTCCTGTTTATGCTTATCGCTCCACACATGCTGCGTATATGAGCGACATGGTTAATACCGCTAAAAGTGATGAAAAACTAAAAGTTAGTTCTTTCGAAAATCCCATATTAACCTATTCTACCGGAATATCTACACAGTATAATATCTATAAAAAGTGGACTATTGAAACGGGGTTGTATTATTCACGATTAGGACACGCTAAAGAAAATTTAGTATATGACCCTCAAGGCAATTTTCAAACGATTTATCAAGCCAATACTTCTGCCGGTTATGTCAATGTATATAACCTTCCGGCAAATGTATTGATTTCTCAGGAAGAAATGCAAGGAAATCAATATAATATCATAACAAAAGAAGTCCCAAATACACTGTTGACTCAATATTTTGATTTCATGGAAGTGCCTTTTATGGTAAGATATAAACTTTTGGACAAATCTTTGGGCATTAGTTTCCTAACAGGAATTAATACCGCTTTTATGGTGGGAAATAGCGCATCTTTCCGTGTTGAAAATCGGGATATTCCATTAGGAACAACAAAAAACATGAAATCCGTGTTATATAGCAGTATTTTTGGCATAGGTTTTCAATATAAACTTACCCATAATATTTCCATAAAAATGGATCCATCTTTAAAATATGCTTTACACTCTTTAAGTAAAGAAAAAGATTTGATTTACAAACCTTTCTCTTTCAATCTATTTACAGGGGTAAGTGTTAATTTCTAAGCATATCCACATACTGGTAAAATAACTTCAAACAAAACATTTGATTTATCACCTAAAATTTGCAAGGATTTTAGATATGATTTTTTGCAAAAAAATCATGTAGGACAAACGCACACTTTTATTGTATATGTAATAGATAAAGTTGTAATTACTTGTTTGTATGATAATTGACCCTTGAATAAGGGTCATATGTTGATAGAAAAATAAATTTGCAATACACCTGTGACCCTCGAATGAGGGTCAAACCTATACAATACAAAAACGATTAAGTTTTTTACAAATATTCGACACCCTATGGGGTCGTTTTTGTAATATTAATATGAAAAAGTATGCATTTGCTCTGAAAAATCATGATAATTGCTTTCAAAAAAGGCAGTTTTTTTGTATATTTATGGTCTAATTTTAAAATTATACTTTTATGAAAAAATTTGCTTTTTTACTTATTTTGTTAATGGGGGTTTTGAGCATTAGTAATGCTCAGATTATCAGTCAATATATAGAAACTGATTCAGGTATAACTCCTAAAGGATTGGAAATCTGGAATAATACCTCATCAGTATTGGATTTTTCCGTTAATCCATTAATCATTGAAAAAGGAGTAAATGGTGGAGAACCGGAAGAGGATTTTAGTTTATCCGAAGGCACATTGGCGGTTGATGCTGTTATTGTAATTGGCACACCTGAATTACAAGCTACGGCAGAAACTAATGGTGCTGTTTTTTACGAAAAAGCATTTACTTTTAACGGAGATGATGCTTTAGTCATAAAATATGGCGGCACAATTACCGATATATTTGGTCAAATAGGTGTAGATCCGGGCAGTGCATGGACAGGAAATGGTGTGAGCACCAAAAATCAAAATATTGAGTTAAATGAAGATATAAATATAGGAGATATTGATGGTTGGGACGATCCAAGCCTTCGATTTTCTACTGTAAGCACAACACCTTCGGCAGCAAATGGAGATGCCGGTTTTGGAATTTCACCTGCAAATGCTTCAAATAATGTTGCCCCTATCATCAGCAATGTTACTCAATTCCCGGCTTCTGTTACGCCATCAGATGAGGTTCATGTTACTGCAAGTGTTGAAGATACAGACGGAAGTATTGAAGAAGTGAAACTATATTGGGGTAATGCGATGGATAATATAACAAATGGGATTGAGATGACACCTACATATGAAGATTTCGAAAATTATAGAACCTCCTCACCCATTCCGGCTCAAGCGGCAAATACCACTGTTTTTTATTATGTGACGGCCAAAGATGATGACAATGCTATTACAGAAACTGATATTTTTGAGTATCTTGTTCAAACGGCTGAGTTTGCTGATATCCCATACAATCATTCATTTGATGAATGGCCTGATAAATGGTTTACTTATAGTGTTTACGGAGCTTCTCAAACTTGGCATCAAGCCAATTATGGAGGTAATAATTTTGCCAAAATGAATGGTTATGATGTGAATATTGGAAATGCAGTATATAATGAGGATTGGTTGTTGTCGCCTATATTTAATCTCACAACCCAACAAAATGAGAAACTTTCATTTGAATCTGCAACTAAATATGACGGACCTGCTTTGCAGTTATTATACTCAACAGATTATCCGGGTACAGGAAACCCAACCAATTATACATGGGTAGATATGACAGACCAAGCAGAATGGTCAACTCAAGATTTTCAATGGGTGCTTTCAGGAGATATTGATATTAGTAATATCAACGAAAATCATGTTGTTTTCGCATTCAAATATCTTACTTCTGATGACGGTGCTGCCACATGGGAAATTGATAATTTTAAAATTACATCAAATGAGTCAACCAGTGAAATTACAGTAACAAGTCCAAATGGTGGAGAATCTTGGGTACAAGGAACAACACATGAAATTACATGGCAATCCACAAATGTTAACGGGAATGTAAAAATCACATTATTAGGAGCTCAAACCCATATTATTGCTGAAAATGCAGAAAATACAGGTGTTTATACTTGGGCTATTCCGACAGATCAAGCTGTAGCTCAAGATTATAAAATCAAAGTTTCATCAATAGATGACACAGCCATCTTTGATGAATCTGACGCTCCATTTTCTATTATTGCTCCACAATTACCCGGAGAGTTAGTGATTACAGAAATTATGTATAATCCGCCGGAATCCGGTACAGATTCATTAGAATATATTGAGATTTACAATGTTGGAGAGGATATGGTAAATCTTCAAGGTTATTATTTTCAGGAAGGCGTTGAGTTTACATTTCCAGATTATGAATTAGCATCACATCAGTATGTTGTGGTATGTAAAAATGAAATGGCTTTTACTTCATTTTTTGGTGGTAACGCATTGCAATGGACAGATGGTTCATTGAAAAACAAAGGAGAAAAGATTGTATTGGCATCTCCCGGTGGAGAAATAATTGATGAAGTGGAATACTTTGACAGTGAACCTTGGCCTACGGAACCCGATGGGAGCGGGCCTTCGTTAACACTTTGCGACCCGTTATCAGACAATACATTAGCTGAAAATTGGACAGCATCAACAGAAGAAGTTGGCACAAATGCTGATGGAAATATGGTATATGGTTCGCCAAATGCAGGTTGTGATAATTTAGTAGTACTAATTGCGAATTTTGAAACTGAAAATACTTCTATTACACCTAATACGCCGATTAATTTTACGGATTTAAGTACAGGAAACCCAACAAGTTGGTCTTGGAATTTTGAAGGAGCTACGCCGGAAACCAGTACCGAGCAAAATCCAAGCAATATTACCTATTCACAGGTAGGGACTTATAATGTTACTTTAACCGTAACCAATGAATCCGGATTTAATTCCATTACAAAAGAAGGATATATTTCTATTGGATTGGCACCTGTGGCAGATTTTAATGCAAATGTAACAACCATAGTGGAAGGTCAGAATGTAATCTTTTTTGATAATTCTGAAAACGAACCAACGGCTTGGACATGGCAATTTGAGGGAGGAGAGCCAATGACATCATCTCTTCCTAATCCTACAATTACTTATGCACAAGAAGGAACTTATTCTGTTTCGTTACAAGCAACCAACGATTTTGGAACCAATGAAGTAATTAAAGAAAATTATATTCATGTAGGTCCTGACGGTATTGAAGTTGTCCCTTTCGACAAAAAAAAGGTCTTTATTTATCCTAATCCGACATCGGATAATATCATGTTAATCACAAAAGTTGGAAATGGTCAATTAATAATATCTAATATATTGGGAGAGCATGTGCTTGTGCAAAAGATAATGGATAAGAAAACAAAAATTAATGTAAGTAATTTCTCCAAAGGTATTTATACAGTAACCTTAATCCATGAAAAAGATCATAAAAAATATATGGGTAAATTAATGATTAAATAATCTCCACAAGAAAGTTCTAAATTCAGAAAATCTGAATAAATCTAAAAACGCTTTATTTTGTTGAAAAATTAATAAAATAAAGCGTTTTTAGTTGACTGATAGCACACTTGTTAAGATTCTTCTTTATATTTCTCTAACGTAAAAGTAAAAGTACTACCTGTACCAATCTTACTTTTGACATTAATTTTTTGACGGTGAGCTTCAATAATATGTTTAACAATTGCTAATCCCAATCCACTACCTCCGGAACTACGTGCCCGGTCTTTATCAGCCCTATAAAAACGTTCAAAAATACGAGATAAAGATTCGTTAGAAATACCATTCCCATCATCAGTTATTTCACATAAAATATAGTCGTCCTTATCAAAAAGTCCAACCTTAATATTACCATTCTTTTTACCATACTTGATAGCGTTATCTATCAGGTTAATAAATACTTGACGAATACGTTTTATATCGCCTTTTACATAAATATTTTTATCATTCTTCTTTCGGAAATCAATTTTAATATTGCGTTTGTTCGCTTTCATTTCAAGCTGCTCCATACTTTCTTTAGCAATATCTGTGAGGTTAAATTTTTCAATATTCAGGGTAAGGATTCCCGATTCAAGTTGCGAAATATCTTCCAAATCCTCAACAATTGAAATCATTCGATTAATACTATCTTCTGTTCTTTCCAGATATTTTTTGTTGATAGAAGGGTCATCTAACCCACCATCTAATAAAGTTAAAACATAGCCCTGTATATTAAATATCGGCGTTTTCAATTCGTGAGATACATTCCCAATAAATTCTCTTCGATATTGTGCCCTCATTTTTAAATTAGCAATCTGATCCTCCTTATCCTTTTGCCATTTAATCACATCTTCATCCACTTTGGATATAGAATTATCATTTGAAATAGCATCTTCTCTATTAGCTATACCTACAACATATTCTTTTTTATTTTGGATAAGATATTTGAATAAATAATTAACCGACAAAAAGCAAATTAATAGAGCTACCAATATAGTGATTCCCAATATCAGATAATGATAACTATTTTCACTTGAATGAAAAGCATAACCGGCTAATAAGACAACGGCGGCTAATAAAACAGCGAATATTCCGGTTATGATTAAAGAAAAAGAAATGCGGTTGGTCATTTTCATTTTAAACTGATTTTAGGAGAATTCGTTTCAACATATTCTTTTACTGTAAAATCAAATTTGAAATTTATACCCTACCCCTTTTACGGTTTTTATATCTTTAGAGTTTAATTTTTCTCTGATTTTACGGATATGGACATCAATGGTTCTATCGCCCACAATGACATCATCTCCCCAAACTTTTGCAAAAATTTCCTCTCGGGTAAATACTTTATTGGGGTTAGCACAAAACAAAGATAACAATTCAAATTCTTTTTTAGGTAATGAAATCTCTTTTCCGTCTTTGGTTACCAAATACCGCTCTTTGTCAATAACCAAATTATTTAATATTAGCTTTTTTTGCGTATGTTTTGGATTGTTACGTCTGAGTAATGCTTTTATTCTACTGATTAAAACTTTTGGTCTTACAGGCTTGGCCACATAATCATCAGCACCGGCATCAAATCCCGCAATTTGAGAATAATCTTCGCTTCTTGCGGTAAGAAATACAATAATGGTATCTTTTAAGTTGGATTCTTTTCGCATCTCTTTACAGGTTTCCATGCCATCCATCTTAGGCATCATTACATCCAAAAGCACAAGATGAGGTATGTTTTTTCTGGCAATCTCTAAGGCTTCTATTCCATTGGAAGCGGTAAATACTTCAAAACCTTCTTTTTTGAGATTATAAGCAACAAATTCCAAAATATCAGCTTCATCATCCACTAATAATATTTTGTATTTTTCTTTTTCTTCCATTTATTGTTGAATTTTATACGAGATTTGAAATGACAGAAAATTCAAAAACAGTTTATCCCTTTCCATATAATGTTACTTGCAAATGTAAGGCTATTTCTTAATACTTTACTTATTTTATGTTAATTAATTATTAATATCTTTGATTTATCAATAATTCATGAAAAAGTCGTAATTTTATACTTTATTTCGCAATTCTTTCAAAGAATAACAGACGTAAAAAGCTGTACATTATTTTAGCCAACAAATAGTAATATGGTTTTTGAGCAATCAACAATAGGAAAAATAAAATTAAAGAATCGGATTATTCGTTCATCTACTCATGAAGGTTTAGCTGATAAAAAAGGATATCCCACTGAAAGGTTAATAAAAAAATATGAGATTCTAGCAAAAAATGAAGTTGGTTGTATCATTACAGGTTTTACCGGAATAATGCAAAATGGGAAAACAAATAATCACAATATGTTAATGATTGATGATGACTCATTTATTGAACCTTTTGCAATACTCACTAAAAAAATTCATGAATATAATACACCTATTATTTTACAAATAGCCCATTGTGGGAAACAAACAAGGTCAAAAACAACAGGACAGACTATTGTTGCTCCATCATCGGTAAAAGATGCAATGTATAAAGAAGAAATTGCCAAAGCATTAAGCGAAGAAGAAATTCTTGAAATTATTGATAATTTTGTGAAAGGAATTATTCGAGCAAAAAAAGCAGGATTTGACGGTGTTCAGTTAAATTTGGCACATGGGCACCTTTTAGCTCAATTTTTATCTTCTTACACCAATAGGCGTAAAGATAAATGGGGTGGAACGCTCAAAAATAAATTTCGTATTGTTGAACAGATTTTTCAGAAAGCAAAACCTATAGTTAGTGATTTTCCCATTTTAGTAAAACTAAATGCTTGTGATAACAGAAAAAATGGAATGCGAATTAATGAAGCTATACAAATTGCAAAAATGCTTGAAATCTTAGGTTGTGCAGGGATTGAAGTGTCATGTGGGGTTTATGAGGATGGATTATTTACAATAAGAGGGGAAAAGTTGCCAATTGAAGCCGTCTTTAAATATAGCTTCGCATATAAAAAATTGCCAAAAGCAATAAAATGGATTGCAAAATCAATTATTCCTGCAATTACACCTAAAATTAAACCCTACGAAAATTACAATGTAGAATATGCAAACCAAATCAAAAGAAATGTAAATATTCCGGTTATTGTCGTTGGAGGGATAAAAAGACTAGATGCGATTAAGACAATTATTAAAGAAAAGAAAGCTGATTTTGTTTCAATGAGCAAGCCTTTGATTGCAGAACCAAATCTGGTAAAAAAGTTTAAAGAAAATATACAAAATAAATCAAAATGTATTAACTGTAATTATTGTATGATTGCTTCAGAGGTGGAAAGCTTAAGATGTTATAAAGGCAAATTAAATTAGACAGATAGGAAATTAGAAGAAAAAATAGTTAAAACTTATAAAATTAAATTTATTCGTATGAAAATTAAATCTATCATATTCATTACAATCCTTTTTTTGAGTAGTATTCATTTGTTTTCGCAAGAATTTGATGGTGGCATATCATTGGGGATTGCCGGAACACAAGTACAAGGCGATGGAATTAGCGGCTTTCATAAAGCCGGCATTTTTGTAGGACCTTTTGTTAACTTCCGATTTTCGTATCGCTCATCTTTACAGATGCAGTTGGAATTTGCACAAAAAGGCAGTCGCAAATACCCCGATTCTTTGAATAATTTTGAATCGTATCTTTTGCGTTTAAATTACCTCCAAATTCCGGTAAAATATCAATTTAGGTACAATGAACGGTTTGGTTTTGTTGCCGGTTTATCATACAGTGTTTTAATTTATCATCAGGAAATGGAAAATGGATATGAATCTAATTCCGGAGGCTATCCTTATAAAAAAAGTGATTTTGACATTCATTTGGGAATAGATTGGTTTTTGACTCCGGTATTAACCGCAAGAATTGAATTTTCTCATAGTCTTGTTCCTATTCGAAAAATTTCTGAGGTGGGCAACCTAAATAATATTTTCCAAAATGGTCAATATAATAATATCATACTAATTGCATTGCAATATAATATTAGCAGTTTTAGACGATTGAAAAAGGAATAAAGCAAGCCTAACACTATTAGGATATGTGAAAAAATCAATCCCCCTACCCATTTTTCAATTAGCAATTATTTTGCTTCCCCACCACTTCGACTTCGCTCAGTGAGCGGATACCTTCCAACTTCCGTCTTTTTAATTTAACAAAACCTATAATAAGTTGTTTCATTTTTTCGTTTATTAAACATATTACATTATTACATTGAATGCATTATCATCCATTTTACTATAAAATATTAATTTTCTTGGGATTTATGTTGTTAACAAACCCTTATGCATCAGGACAATCCCAAAAAGAAAATGAATTTGCTGCAACATCCGAATTAGCAAGCGGATTGTGGCAAAAGATAGGTGTGGATACCACCGGTATTTATAAAGTCACATACACGGACATGGCTGAAAATGGGTGGTCAGACATTCAAATTGATGCAACTAAAATCAGGCTTCATGGTTTTGGTCAAGGACAATTGTCGGAGATAGTCGGACAACCGCACTTTGACGATTTACCGGAAATCCCCATACAAGTATATGATAAAAATAATGACGGCATTTTTAATGGAGAGGATTATCTGTTATTTTATGCTGAGTCGCCTCATTCATGGATTTATTCCGCTAACATTCAGCAATTCCAATCAAATTGGCACGATTATGCAGATATAAATTACTATTTTATTTCTATCAATAAAAAAACCGGTAAACGAATAGAAAATAGTGAAACCTTATCGGGTAATGCTGACTATACCACCAATCAACATGATTTTTTGATGCATTCAGAAGAGAATCTTTACTCTTTACTTAATTCGGGCAGATATTTTGTGGGAAAGATATTTGACATAACTGATTCATATTCGTTTAATATAGAATTGAACAATCATATTCCCAATGAGAATATATATTTGTTTGCCCAAATGGCAGCGAGAGCAGCATCGTCCTCTACTTTTACCATAAAATCCGATGATTTTCAAGGCTCAATATCTGTTCCGGGTGTTCCATCTGCCAATCAAGATTATCAATATGCCAATGCGGCTGTTTCTCAGCGCGATTTTTGGTTTAAAAATCAACAACCTACATTAAACTTGACCTTTACATATCAAAAGTCTGATGCTTCGGCACAAGGTTGGTTTGACTATTTTGATATTAATTATCGGCGAAAAATCAAATTGATTGACGGACAACTTCGCTTCTTTGATAAAAAATCATTGGATAAAAATATCGTAAAATATCAAGTAGAAAACACCAATTCCAACCTTACTATTTGGGATGTTACACAAATTCACAATCCAAAAAAAATCAATTATACTACTGAAAATAACTCATCTATTTTTCTATCCAAAGGTGATGAGCTTCATACATTTATTGCATTTGACCGTACTGCTTATTTCAAACCACAATGGATAGAGAAAGTGGCAAATCAAGATTTACACAACCTTTCGGAAAATACAGAATATGTAATATTTACTACATCGGAATTGCAAGAGGAAGCTGAACGGTTAGCGGACTTTCATCGCAATTACACCCAATTAAATGTTGTAGTAGCAGATATTCAAAAAGTGTATAATGAGTTCTCTTCCGGAATGCCGGATATCGCCGCTTTGCGCAATTTTTTAAGGATGTTGTATGCAAAATCGGACACTCCTCATTTGAAATATGTGTTATTTTTTGGAGATGCTTCATTTGATGTTAAAAATATATTGGGCAAAAATCAAAATATAATTCCTACATACGAATCTAAAAACTTTGTAAGGCTTTCATTCTCTTATGCTACAGATGATTTCTTTACTTTCTTAGATGAGGGCGAAGGTAATATGGACGATGATGTGCCTGACAAGCATGATATTGCTTCCGGACGTTTCTCAATTTCTACCATAGAAGAAGCACAACAGATAGTAGATAAGGTATTAAATTACAATGCCAAAAGAGACACGGTCATGTCTGATTGGCGAAATATAATATGTTTTATTGCTGATGATGAAGAGAATAATCGATTTGTCCGTAATGCAGAAGACTTATCTGATTTTGTAAAAGAGTTAAATCCCAATTTTAATATTGAAAAAATTTATTTAGACGCTTACCCTCAACAGGTTTATTCCGGCGGACAACGGTATCCTGACGCCAAGCAAGCCATTAGCACGCGAGTTGAAAATGGAGCATTGTTTATCAATTACTCAGGACATGGTGGCGAAACAGGCCTTTCAGCAGAAAGTGTAGTGGAAGTTTCGGATATTAAAGGCTGGACAAACAAGGATAAATTACCGATTTTCATCACTGCAACATGTGAATTCTCTCGTTTTGATGATGTGGAGCGCACCTCAGCAGGCGAATTTACATTGAATAATAAAAATGGAGGAGCCATTGCTTTGGTCACAACGTCTCGTGCAACCAGTGGCATAGATAATTATGCTTTAAACCATACTTTTTATTTTCATGCCTTATCTCCATCTACTAACAAAAAGAGATTGGGCGATATGGTAATGAAATCCAAGCAAGATTATCATAACAGTTTCAATACCCGACATTATATTTTGCTGGGCGACCCTGCTTTGGAGGTGGCTTTCCCTACTCTTGAAGCGAAAATTACAGCTATCAATCACGAACCTATATTTTCTTCACAAACAGCTGATACTTTACAAGCATTAGACAGAATAAATATGGAAGGAGAAGTGTATGATGATAATGGTAATTTTTTACCCGATTTTAATGGTTATGCCTATATCTCTATCTATGATAAAGTAGAAAATGTAAATACATTAGGACAAGATGCTTCTTCGTTGGAAACAACATTCAAATTGCAGAAAAACTTACTTTTTAAGGGAAAGTCAGGTGTTTTAAACGGGAAATTCAATTTTTCTTTCATTGTTCCCAAAGACATTGATTATAAATATGGTAATGGAAAAGTTTCATTGTATGTAAGTAATTATATCCATGATGGTAATGGAAGATATGAGAATATCATTGTGGGTGGATATAACGAAAATGCAGATGTTGATATGCAGCATCCGGATATTGAATTATATATAAATGATACACTGTTTGTTGATGGGGGAATGACTGGTGACAACCCCATTTTATTTGCCCGATTAAAGGACAACAGTGCCATCAATACCGCAGGTACCGGTATTGGACACGATATTATTGCTTATATTGATGATGATAGCGATGCCAAAGTGCTAAATAAATATTACATAGCAGATATCGGGACTTATAAGAGCGGAACTGTCACCTATCCATTTTATAATATTCCGGAAGGAAAACATACCATGCATATTAAAGCTTGGGATGTTTATAATAATTCCTCATCAGCTTCGGTAGATTTTGAGGTAGTACTGAAAAATAAATTAAAAGTAAGACGGTTAATCAATTATCCCAATCCGGTTGTGAGTAATACCAGTTTTAGATTTGAGCACAATTACAGAAATGAATTGTTGGAGGTTTCTTTGGATGTGTATAATATGTTAGGGCAACATGTTCATCATCACAGCCAACAGGTAAACACAGGCAGTTCATTTGTTTTTGAGCCGTTTCAATGGGATATGAAATCGTCTTTTGGTACAACCATCAACAAAGGTATCTATATTTATAAAATAACCGTTAAAACTGAAAATGGCTTGGTTACCGAAGAAAGTAATAAGTTATTATACATTGGGAATTAAATCAATTCATTATCATTAAAATAAAATAATCATCAATTCTATTTCCTGACTACTTTTTTATATTTTCTTTTCAAGTAATTATAACTTAAAATCAACCCACTAAAGCTGATAATTATGCCAAAAACAGATACAATAATGAGTAATACTATTCTTAAACCATTATATTTATCAAAGATTTTAAAGTTAAAAGAATGCAAGCCCCTGTATAATATACGATGCAGTCTTTTATTTTTATTTGATACTGAAACTAATTTTGCCTTACTCACATCAAAATAAAGCCATGTATGGTTAGCATCTTCAAGAACAAATCGCAATAACCTTTTAGCTTTATAATGGCGAAAGCCAATATATCCATCTGTTTCAGTTAGCCATTTGGTTTTGTATTTTAATTGAGGAAATTTTTGGGCAAATTCATTTTCAATATCTTCTTTTGTAAAAAGGCGAATCAAAACAGTATCTGCACGACTTGCATTTACCAATATCGGATTATGCAAACTATCCGGATAAGCGTAATAATAAGGTACACCGGCAACTTGTTTCCACTCTATTTTTTTGGTTCCAACAAGTCTTTCATCTTTAAAAATATCATTAACCGATAGTTTATATGCGTTAATATCCGTAAGGTTATCTCTCGAAAATACTTTTCTGTAATTGGCAGTTTTCTTTATTGGAACGACCCATTCAGGTAAATCATATAAAGACATCAATCCACTAAAAACAAATGTTAAGGCAAAAATACCGAAGAAATAGCCGGTAATATGATGCCACCTATACCATTTCTTTTTGTATGGACTAAACCCAAATATCTTTGAATCTTTTTTTCGTCGTTGTTTTTTTCTCTTTTTTTGTCTTACAAAACCCATTATCATTCCCGATAAAGCAGCAAAACAACCAATTAAAGCCAACCATATTACAAAATCTATCCACAAATCTTGTTTTAACCTCAGACTTTTGTAATAAAACCAATGAGGAATAGCTCCAAATCGGGCACACCAACGTTGATATCGAGTAGTTTCCTGCACTACCGCACAAGTTTGCTTGGAAACATATATCACCGAATGTTTATCATCATCCAAATAATATTTATAAATCGGAAAATATTTTTTGTAACGCGACCAAGGTATCCATTGGTCAAAATCATTAATTTCTAATCGTTTATGATAACTAACACCATAATTCCTTTGTATTAAAGCATCTAAATCAGAAAGTGTATAGTTTGTAATTTCTGAAAACGTAATGGCGTCATATACCTTACTCCTCCCCTTTCGCTTAATTTCATAAATCGGTCGGTTGAGATGTTTCCTGAGGCTTACTGCTGATATACTATCCGTTAAATAATCGGGCAATGCTTTTACAATTGTATCTGTTGGGGTAAAAGGGGTTTCCTGATTAAATTGAAAATGTCTTTTTGCATGTGGAAATCCCTCAAAAATCATTACAATACCGGAAATAAACCAAATAACAAATATGAGACTCATCAAAGTCCCCAACCATCGATGAATTTTAGTAATTATTTTTTTTAACATGTTAATATGTTTTTGATATCAAAAATTAGAAAATCAATGAAAAAAGGACTTCTACAGTCTAAAAAAATGGATGTTAGAAGTCCTTTCATTTTAATTAAATTAATTGTTAAAAGTGAAAATATAGTCTTCACCTTTATATAATTCATAAATGATTTTATGTATCATTTGGACTGTTTTAGATACAATGAATTATAATCTCTAGTGATTAATTTCATTCACAATTTATAATTCACCATTCATAATTATTTCCTAATACCTATAATGTTCCGGTTTGTAAGGTCCATCAACAGGCACACCGATATAGTCTGCTTGTTCTTGAGTTAATTTGGTAAGTTGAACACCTAATTGTGATAAATGAAGACGGGCTACTTCTTCGTCCAACTGTTTTGGAAGACGATAAACCCCTACTTTATAATTATTTTTCCACAAATCAATCTGTGCTAATACCTGATTTGTAAATGAATTACTCATTACGAATGATGGGTGTCCGGTAGCACAACCTAAATTTACCAATCTACCATCAGCTAACAAGAAAATAGAATTTCCGGTTTCTGAGAATGTATATTTATCTACTTGCGATTTAATATTTGTTGCTTGGATACCCTTATGATTCTTTAATGCCGAAACTTGAATTTCATTATCAAAATGACCAATATTACATACAATGGCTTGATCTTTCATCTTTTTCATGTGTTCCAAGGTAATCACATCCTTATTTCCGGTTGTAGTTACATAAATATCACCTTCTTCTAATGCCTTTTCGATAGTTGTAACCTCAAAACCTTCCATAGCCGCTTGAAGTGCATTAATCGGATCAATTTCGGTAACCAACACTCTTGCACCATATCTTCTCATGGAAGTTGCACAACCTTTTCCAACATCACCATAACCCAATACCACTACTTTTTTACCGGCAATCATTACATCTGTAGCTCTTTTTATACCGTCAGCTAATGATTCTCTACATCCGTATAAATTATCAAATTTAGATTTGGTTACAGAGTCATTTACGTTAATGGCAGGAACCAACAATTTATTTTGTTTTTCCATTTGATACAAACGATGAACACCTGTTGTGGTCTCTTCAGAAATTCCTTTTAATTCTGAAATCGCACGTTGCCATTTGTCTTTATCTTCATTATATGTATCTTTCAATATAGATAAGAACGCAGCCTCTTCTTCATTATCTGTTGATTTATTCAATAATTCAGGATCTTTTTCAATTTCTAATCCTTGATGAATCATCATAGTAGCATCACCACCATCATCCACAATCAAATTAGGCCCTTTTCCACCTTCAAAACTCAAGGCTTGCTTTGTACACCACCAATATTCTTCTAATGTTTCGCCTTTCCATGCAAAAACAGGCACGCCAGCTTTTGCTATGGCAGCAGCGGCATGGTCTTGTGTAGAATAAATATTACAACTTGCCCATCTTACATCTGCTCCCAACTCCACCAATGTTTCAATCAAAACAGCTGTTTGTATGGTCATGTGTAATGAACCGGATACTCTAACACCTTTCAAAGGCTGCTCTTTACCATATTTTTCTCTGATGGCCATTAATCCCGGCATCTCTTTTTCCGCAATTTCTATCTCTTTTCTTCCGAAATCGGCTAAGGAAATATCCTTAATTTTATAATCTGTTTTCAAAATCTTTGTCTTTTTAGATTGATAATAAATTTTTTGCAAAATTAAAAAATAAATTGGATAATAAAGGAGTGAAACAAGAGATGGAAGAAAATTAAAAGGAAAGATTAAGAAAATTACCAACCTACACTTTCAACGCCAATCAGTGACAAGAAAATTATTGTTATATCTCAACCATACTCTCTCATTCTACTCAAAAAAAAGGTTGCCCAATTCCTTGAGCAACCCTTTCTTATTATTAAAATAATTCAATTATTTCTTCACTTTTTTATTTAAATAAAGCTTTGAAATCTGGCATCTCTGTATATTTAGAGAATTCTTTATCATTTTTAAGCTGTTTTGCTAATTTTGGTTCAGCTTTTATTGCTTTAACTAAATATTTGAATGTATTTTCTTTATCATTCATTCTTGAGTTAATAACTGCCATTAAATAATCTTTCTTTGCAGTTTCAGGAGCACATGCAATAGTTGATTTAGCTTTAGCTAATTTTCCTGAAAGAACTTGAGCAAGAGCTACGTTATAATCACAGTTTCTATTTCCCATTAATGACAATGCTTGTGAATAATTTCCTTTTGTAATGTTAATTACACCTTTATTATAAGAAGCATCCACTCCATTCTTTTGAGCTTTTTCGAAATAAGTTTCAGCTTTATTCAAATCACCTTCCATACCATAGATGATACCTAAGTTATTTAAAACAATACCATAGTTAGGATTAATTGATTCTGCCTTTTCGTAAGCTGATTTTGCTTTGCTGATATTTCCTTTTATAAAATGAATATATCCTAAGTTGTTATATGCAGAAGCATCATTTGGATATTTCGCAATAGTGTTTTCATAAATCTTCACTTTTTCATCAAGGTCATTTACCAATGTTGCTGCATATTGATAAGTTGCAGCATCTTCGATAGAAGCGCCTCCTGATTTAGCATTGCTAACAAGTTCTTGATTAGATAATTTAGGTTCTAATGTAATTGCAGCAATTTCTGTACGACGTAACATTGGAAGAATTTCTTTTTCTACAGATCTGTAAACTAAAGCCATTTTTCTAATTTCAGCTTCACGCTGATTCAAATCAGAAGTAGAACGGATAATATTTAAAATTACATCTTTATCTGCAATATTTGAGTTTCTTACAGCAGCTTCAAATCCATTCCAGTCTTCACCTCTTGCATTTACAGCAACAGAATAATCATCATAATTTAATCCTATTTCTTTCATTAATTTTTTCAACAACTTACGTCCTGTTTCAGCACGTCTTTCTGATAATCTTTGGTTATGTTGTTGTTGTCCTTCTGGAGAAGCCCAAGCATTAATCTCAAGATTTTTAATTTTCCATCCTTGATTTAAGAATGATTTTAATTGCTCAACATCCGCTTTAACATCATTATTTCTGTTTAAAGGAAGTCTCCAGTTTAAGTTTGACATGTTCAATCTAAAATAAACAGTAGCTCTATCATTAGCCATTTTATCAGCAGGAGCACCAAATTGTGCTAACATACCATAACTAGCATCTTTATTCAAGCTATAAGGATCATTTGAAGCAACATTTGGATTGAAACAGATTTGTTGTCCTGTAATAATTGTTCCTACAGATAATTTCTCTGCCGGCATTTGTTCTGCTTTTGTATTTTCTAATAAGAAAGCATTTGTTTCATCCTCATTTACAATATTATTTACAGGAACATAAATTAAAGTTTCAGCGATTAATTCAGCTTCCTCCATTCCATCTTCCCAATCAATTGTATATTTCTTAGAAAAGTTTCCACCAGCATCAGTCATAACTTTACCTGTTCCTTCTGTTTTCTCTCCACGAAGATAGATAGGATCTAAATATTTAACTTTTCCATTTCCATAAACAAGTTTAGGAACAACTTTCATAGCAGCTTTGCTTGAAAAATAATCTTCAGGAATATTTCCTTTTACTGTTACGTCAATTTTATTTCCATGACGCTCTAATATTTCAGGATCTCCATCAATAGTCACTTGGTCAAAGTTTTTAACCATTTTCTTAATGTTACCATCACAGTTTCTGAATTGCCAAGTTAAATTAGCAGTAGTATTTGTGTAATAATCTCTACTTGCATCTCCTGAATCTTTAGCATCTAAATAATCACTGTTAACAATTTTCCATGTTTGTTCAACTCCAATTGCAAAATTACGTGTTAATCTAACAGAAACACCAAATCCAAAAGGCATTACTAACTCACTAGTATATTTTAAAGGGCCTCTTGATCCTGTTTCATGATCACCATGTGTTTCTAATACTTGTCCGGTAATAGTGCTTTTTCTTACAGATTTCCAGTTAGAAAAACCAATACCTAAAAATCCATAAATATCAACTCTACGATCTGGATTTTTTCTAATCAAATTTAGTATACTCATTGTTCCCTGTAAACTGTAATCAAATAACATCTTAGATTCCAGTTCCTGATTCTGACTTTCCCATACACTTCTCAGATTGTCAATTATTTGGAAATTTCCTCTATATCCCCAAATAGGGTGTATTTGATGACCAATGGTTATTCCTCCAGTCAAATTCAGATCTTCTTTCTCTAATTTCTCCATAAATGTTCTATCCTGAACATCTCCCCAAAACATAGCTATACCTCCATTTAAAGAAGCATACCAATATTTACAAAATGAAGATTTTTTTATTCTTTTAACCTCTTTGTTGGTATCTTGGCCAAAAGAAAAACCTTGTACTAGGATTGTTAGTACAAGAAAAAGTCCTAAGAATTTAAATTTACTTTTCATACGTACGTTTTTTTTAGTATTTATTATTAATTTATTATTTATTCACTTTTTAATTCTCCAAAAAGAGAAGTTTTTCAAATTTCATGGAACAAAAATAAGAAAATATCAATACAATTCAATTTTTTTTGTGATATTTGTGTCTGTTTTGTGATAAAAATAACAAAAATAGTGAAACATTCAATCATAATTGCATTTTTTTTAACATTTTTATGTTCAAAAAATTATGCTCAATTTGAAAAACAGAACCATTGGGGATTAGGTATTAATTATGGAATAACTATTCCTTTTACTGATATTAAAAGACATGTTTTTTTACCTTCAATGGAAGCTCCTATTATAAGTTTAACATCAGGAAAGGGTGTAAGTGGCTTTTTTTTTCCATCTTCAAATTTTTCAATAGAAGCTGAATATAATCAAAGTAATTTTATTGGATATAGCTACAAAAAAAACCTTGATTACAAAACTGTTTCTCATATTATTAATTTATCAATCAATTATTGGAGTAAACCAGTGAAGACTTTCATCTCTTCTCCTCATTATTTTTCAATTAGAAACCCTCTAAGAATTCATAATTTTCGCCTAATACCTTATTTAGGATTATCTTTTATTCGGACAAAAACTAAAGTAAAACAAACAAAAGAAAATGAAAATGGCAACGGAAATCAATCTTATTTTGATTCTGAAATAACTCATGCTAACATCATTGGAATCCCTGTAGGAACTAAAATCTTATTCCAAATTAGCCGATTAAAACCTATTATTCCTGCTTTTAATGAAAATATCCACTTTTTCATTAACACATCTCTTACCTATACTTTTTCAGATAAATTAGACGGATATAATGATCCTGATAAAGGAAATGATATTTTTACGTACTTTGCTTTTGGAATAATATATCTTTTCAAAAAATAAGGTGTCATTCTAATTATTTAATTTTTTATTAAAAACCATAATATGTTAATTGTATGAATCGAAATATTACAATCAATAACAGACCTCTATTTTTTACCCATACTGAATTTGATGATTTGATGAAAAATCGAATCTATCGAATCTTATTGATATCCAGTAATTATGATGCTTTTATATTGGAAGATGATGGTAGAATAAATGAGCTGATTTTTCAAGAATATATATCATTAAATTTGCGTTACCCTCCTCAATTTATTCAAGTAAATACAGAAGAAAAAGCCTTAAGAACATTGGATGAAGAATTTATTGACTTGATTATTATTATGGGCAGTGCCGATATTGATAAAACATATGAATTGGCAGCACATTTAAAAGAAAAAAACAGCGAAATTCCCATTGTATTTTTAAGTCCATATTCTCGGGAGTTTTCAATGAAAATTCATGAAAATAAACAAGGAAATTTTGATTATTTCTTCTCTTGGTTAGGGCAATCTGACATTTTATTGGCTATCATCAAATTGATTGAAGATAAAATGAATGTAGATACTGATATTGAACAAGGTGTGCAAGTGATTCTCTTAGTAGAAGATTCCATTAGATTCTATTCCAGTTATTTGCCTCAAATTTATAAATTGGTATATAGACAATCCCAAAACTCTACATACGAAGCGTTGAACGCACACCAACAAATGCTGAAAATGAGAGGACGCCCAAAGATTTTATTAGCAACAGATTATGAGGAAGCTGAAAATCTATATAATAAATATAAAGATAATTTATTAGGCGTAATTTCCGATGTAAGATATAATTATAAAGGAGAAAAAGACGGAGAAGCCGGATTTAAACTCAGTAAGATGATTAGAAAGGAAAGTCCGTTTATGCCGATTTTACTACAATCCTCTGAAGAAAAAAACAGGGAAAAATCCAAGTGTTGTCAAGTGGGTTTCATTCACAAAAATTCAAAGCATTTACACAGAGAGTTGAAAGATTTTATTGTAAACCATTTTGCTTTTGGTGCTTTTGTATTTAGAAATCCTGATAATGAAGAAGAAGAGTTAAGGGCAAATAATTTATTGGAATTGCAAAATGTGATTTTTAAAGTATCTGACCAATCATTATTTTTTCACACCTCTCAAAATCACCTTTCAAAATGGCTGAATGCCCGAGCACTATTCCCAATAGCAAGTGCTTTTAAACAATTAAAAGTAACAGACTTTACTGATTTACAAGAAATTAGAAAATTTATTTTTGAAGCAATTGCCTTATATAAAAGCAGTAAATCCAAAGGGATTATTGCTCAATTTGATAGAAGTTCATTTAATAAATATAACTCTTTTACACGGATTGGCAATGGCTCTATTGGGGGAAAAGCAAGAGGATTGGCTTTTTTGGACACCATTATTAAACGATATCCTTTATTAAATAGTTTTGAAAATGTAAACGTAACCATTCCTAAAACATTGGTAATAAGTACGGATATTTTTGATGAATTTATGGAAAAAAACGCCCTTTACGATAAGGTATTAGGTGCAAAATTAGCTGACAATTATGTGTTAGAACAGTTTCTAAATGCAACATTTCCTGAAGAGGTAAGAAAAGACCTGAAAAAATTCTTGGATGTGGTAGAAAAACCTTTAGCAATTCGCTCTAGCAGCTTGCTTGAAGATTCTTATTATCAGCCATTTGCAGGTGTTTATTCAACTTACATGATTCCGCTTTCAAAGCGAAAAAAAGAAAATCTACAAAACTTATTGAAAGCGATAAAAGGTGTATATGCTTCTGCTTTTTATCAGGAAAGTAAAGCTTATATGGAGGTAACCCAAAATGTCATTGATGAGGAAAAAATGGCTGTTGTAATTCAGGAAGTTTGTGGAAAAACCTATGGAAAGGCATTTTATCCGACCATTTCGGGAGTGGCTCGCTCAACCAACTTCTATCCTATTGAAAATGAAAAACCGGAAGAAGGAATTATCAATATTGCATTAGGATTAGGGAAACATGTAGTTGAAGGGGGACAAACATTACGCTTTTCACCCAATCACCCTAAAAAGGTACTGCAACTATCTGACCCTCAATTAGCTTTAAAAGAAACGCAAAAGACTTTTTGTGCATTAGACCTTAATACAGACAAACTTGAAGATAGTACTGATGATGGAATAAACATAAAGAAAATGGCTGTAAGCGAATGTACGGAACATCGCTCAGTAAGCCTTGTCTCATCTGTTTTTGATTATCATACCAACCGATTAACAGAAAGTTCAACGGCCAAAGGATTAAAATTAGTAACATTCTCAAAAATCCTGAAATATGACACTTTCCCTTTAGCCAAAATCATTAAACGTTCTTTGGAAATGGGACAACAAGAAATGGGAATGCCTGTTGAGATTGAATTTGCTGTGAATTTAGATGTTCCAAAAGGGGATTATGTTACATTCAATTTATTACAAATTCGTCCAATTGTGGACAATATGGAAAATTTAAACATTAACATGGATGTTTATGACCAAAAGAAATGTGCTATTTTCTCAAAATCTGTTTTAGGAAATGGAGAGGTTAATGATGTTACAGATGTTATTTATGTAAAACCTGAGAATTTTGATGCTTCTAATAATGTGAAAATTGCCGAAATAATTGGCCAGTTGAATAAGAAATATGTAGCTAAAAATCGAAACTACATTTTAATAGGTCCCGGCAGATGGGGAAGTAGTGACCACTGGTTGGGAATTCCTGTAAAATGGGCAAATATTTCCGCTGCTCGTTTAATCATTGAATCCGGATTAAAAGATTATCGGGTGGATCCATCACAAGGCACTCATTTTTTCCAAAACCTAACCTCTTTTAAAGTTAGTTATTTTACCATTAATCCTTTTATGAATGATGGCTGGTTGGATATTGATTATCTTAATCAACAAGAAGCTGTTTTTGAAAATGAGTTTATCCGTCAAGTATCTTTCGAAAAACCATTAAGAATATTAACAGACGGAAGAAAACAAGTAGGATTGGTGTTAAAACATGATCAAGAAATTGAAGGAATTATATCTTAATAAAAACAGGTAATTTAGATTTCTTAAACTCAAAAAACACTTTGCTAAATTTAGCGAAGTGTTTTTTATTTATTTACCCATTCTTTAAATAGCTTTACCTTTTCACGAGCTACCAAGAACTCTTCTTTTGAAGGTGTGGCAAGCTCCAGTTTCAAGCGAGAATTGCTATGCTGATAAATTTTCTGAATACTTTTTAATGCCACAATGTGTTTGCGATTAATTCGAAAAAATTGTTCAGGATTAATCAACGTTTCAACGGCTTCTAAACTGTAATCTATCAGGTAATCTTTCTTATCATTAGTTTTAATGTAAGTTCCTTTTTCAAAACTATAAAAATAAAGAATGTCCACAGTTTCTACAATTCTCAACGTACTGCCAATCTTTACCAAAAAACGTTCTTTGTAATCCGGCTTATTCAATAAAGCATTTACCTCCTCAATCAATTTTACATCAATGATTGTAGAACTGGATTGTTGACGGTCAAATTGGTCTAAAGCAAAAGCCAAATCTTTTATTTGTATAGGTTTCAAAAGGTAATCAATGCTATTTACCTTAAAAGCTTTAATCGCATATTGATTATAAGCTGTGGTAAATATGATTGGCAAATTCACATTAACCTGCCGAAAGATTTCAAAACTCAATCCGTCCCCCAATTGAATGTCAAAAAAAGCTAAATCAGGAGTCGCATTATTATTTAGCCAATCTACTGTAGATTTTATAGTGTCACAAACTCCTACAATATTTGCTTGTGGTCTTAATTTAGTTACTAAAGCGGAAAGTTGTGCCGCTGCTAAAGGTTCATCTTCAACAATTAAAACATTCATTTTATATTTGAATTAAAGGGATTGTAACACTAAAGTAATCATTATTTTCTTCAATCAGCATTTTCTTTTGGGTCAGAAACTCATATCTACCCATTAAATTTTTCAATCCTGTTTTGCTGCTTGGTTCTTGAAGATTTTTTCTTTGCAGGTTATTTTTCACCACAACTTCATCTTCTTTTATCTTAATGGTAATGTGTAAGGGATTAGATTTTGATATTTCATTATGCTTTATTGCATTTTCAACCAAGGATTGAATGGACAAAGGAATCAACTTTTTATCATTGACTTTACTCTGAATAACCTCAAATGCCAATGCCTTTTCAAAACGAATACTTTGAAGGTAGATGTATCTTTTTACAATATCCAACTCCTCTTCCAATCCAACCACATCCTTATCTTTCATTTCCAATACTTGCCGATAAAAGTTTGATAATTCATGTGTAAAAGCTTTCGACTTCTCCTTATCAATATCTATCAAACTATTCAACACATTTAAACTATTAAATAAAAAATGAGGGCTTACCTGATTTTGAAAAACCTTATATTTTAACCTAAAACGTTCTTTGGTAAGCGCTTCTACTTCATTGACTTGTGCTTTCCATTGTTTCATAAAAGAGCGGGTAAAAGAAAATAACGAAATAATGGTAAATACAATATATTCTGAAATAAGACTAGATTTAGCGTAATGAAAAAAATCAGCTATTGGAACTTTCCAAAATAGGATAAACCAAGCAAAATTAACAACAAATAAAACAATTGTCGCATAACCGTATAAGATAAGAATTGTGTAAATCAAGCTTTTATAAGGATACTTAATCCAATTGATGAAACGTTTTTCAAAAAACCACAAAACTAACCCACTATAAAAAAGTGGCATTCCAATACAAATCGCATATAAAAATCCGATTAAAATGTGAACAGGCGTTAAATCAACTTTCGTAAAGATTAACATGAAAAAAAGCCCGATCATCAAAGAGATAAAGAAAGCCCATAAAAATTGTTTAAGATGTTTATTCTTCATATTTTTAGATGTTAGCTTTTTAAGGCTTTAGGTGTTGGTTATTAGGTATTACTGTCACATTAATACATTAAATCCATTTACAATTTATAATTCACCATTCATAATTATTCATCACACTTTTTAAGCATCTCAGCATTATAAGATTCTCCCCAATATGGCATAAGTTCGTCTTTTGGTTGTTCTTTAAATAATTTGGCTGCTTTTTCAAAAATTGGTTTGGCTTTAGAAACCCCTCCTCCAAAAAATCTAGGTGTATGGTAGGTATTAGCCCCTCTTAATGAATAAATTCGAGGGTTTTTATCATTTAATTTTTCTGCTTCATCTAATTCTTCGTTTGACAATTTAGAATATTTATATCCAGTTGCAGGTCCTGTTATTCTCAATTGATAAATAAATGCCTGCAAAACATGCACTTCCGACTCATCACTATTGGTTTTATTCAATTGATCTACAAAAACCTGTGCTTTGTCCAGGTAATTACTTTTTTCTTCAGCAGTTACATTTAATAATCCGGCATGAACAAGGCTATATGCCGCATAATAATTGGGTAACCACTTGTTTTTTTCTGCTTTTCCAATTCTTTCAAAAATATTAGATAAAGCGGCTACTTCTTTAGGATTTTTTAGGGTATAAATTTTTTGGATATTCTCTTTCATCACTTTTTCGTAATCCTGTGCTGACACATTAAACATCCAACCTGATAATAAAACTACAATTAAAACTAACTTTTTCATTTTTTTCAATTTTTCAAATTCAATACAATTAATTATGGTACAAAAATAGAATCAAACAAAGAAAAGATAAAATTTTATTTTCTGAATTGTCGAAATATAGTGATGAAGTGTCCTTTATAAACTAAGACAAGAGATAAACAATTCTCAAAAATAATTAGAAAGCCAAAGCAAATTAAGTGGAATTTCCTAGCTTTTACGATTTAATCTTTAATATCATGCACAGCATCTGCAAAATCTTGCATCATTGTCGGTTTTTTCTCCAATGCATTTCCCACTACTACAATGTCAGCACCAGCATTACATGCTTTTTTAATATCTTCAACAGATTTTAATCCACCACCAATAATCAACGGCAGTTTTGTTGCTTTTTTTACAGCAGTTATCATCTCTTTAGGCACCGGATTTTTTGCCCCACTTCCGGCATCCATAAAAATAGCTTGATTTCCCAATAATTTTCCTGCCAAAGCAGTACTAATGGCAATATCTTTCTTATCAGCAGGAATAGGCGTTGTGTTGCTCATGTAAGCCACCGTTGTTTGCTTCCCTCCGTCAATCAGCATATAGCCGGTTGAAACAGATTCCAATCCATTTGCAATAATATGAGGTGCCGCCAATATTTGTTGGTTAATCAAATATTCAGGATTTCTACCCGAAATCAGACTCAAAAACAAAATCGCATCTGCATGTGGTGAGATTTGAAAGAAATTGCCCGGGAACAATACCAATGGAATGGTTGTCTTCTCTTTAATCAATTGGGTTGCCTGCAAAAAATTATCTTTCAATATTAAACTGCCTCCCACAAATATCACATCAACCTTAGCTTTTTCGGCAAGTGATACAAAAGCATCGATTTGTGTCAATTCAATATCATCCGGATCTATCAAAACGGCAAATAATTTCTTACCTGATTTTATACTTGCCTTTATTTTATCTAACCAACCCATATTATTTTATTCTGATAAACGACAAAATTAATGGATTTCATGTTATAACAAACTAATATATCCATAAAAAATATATTTTTTTATGAAAAATACCCTAAGAAAATCAGCTATGATGATAAATTTAACAAATCTCATTTTCAAAAAAAGAGTACATTTGCATGGGGGAAAGTATCCAATTGTTTTTTATGAGAAATATGACGGAAACTTCTAAAATCCCAATCTTTATATTGATTTAATAAGTAAAATACTTATTTACAGTTAAAAGGAGTACCTTTTGACCATTGAATTTTTAGAAGTTATTATTTTGAATGTTTGATAATCAATCAAAGTAATTTTATAAAAAACAATAAATTAGTTAATGATGAAATAATATATGAAAAAAAATATAGATATTGAAAATGATTTTTTTAGCCGAGGATTCTATGTTAAACCTAATTTAATATCAAATAATGAAAGTTTTTTTAAGTGTAGCTGTTGCAAATTAGATAGTACAGATTGGTTAAAAGATATTCCTAAAGGAACATTAGAGCAAGAAGAGTTTGTAGAGGTTCGGTTTAAAAATGACAGAAAAGAATTTTATAAAAAATCAAAAGATTTACAAATAAATAAAGGGGATATTGTTGCTGTAGAAGCCAGTCCCGGACATGATGTTGGTGTTGTTTCATTGACAGGTCAGGTTGTATTATACCAAATGAAAAGAAAAGGTTTTACACCTGAGAATAGCACCTTAAGAAGTGTTTATCGAAAAGCTAAAATTAATGACATTGAAAAATGGATTCTAGCAGTAAATCAAGAAGAAAGCGCTAAAGTTACATCCAGAAGAATTGCCCATGAATTAGGGTTACAAATGAAAATTAACGATATTGAATATCAAGGAGATAACACCAAAGCCATTTTTTACTACACTGCCGAAGAACGAGTAGATTTCAGAGAGTTAATCAAATTGCTTGCGGACAGGCTTAAAATCAGAATTGAGATGAAGCAAATCGGAGCAAGACAAGAAGCCGGGAAAGTAGGTGGCATTGGTTCTTGTGGAAGAGAAATGTGTTGCTCCACATGGTTACCCTCTTTTCAATCCGTTTCAACGAACTCTGCCCGAACCCAGCAAATTTCGCTTAACCCTCAAAAATTAGCAGGGCAATGTGGAAAACTGAAATGTTGTTTAAATTATGAGCAGAAATTATATGAAGATGCATTAAAAGAGTTTCCTGCAGACAACACCAAATTAGTTACTAAAAAAGGTATTGGCGTATTACATAAGTTAGATGTCTATAAACAAATATTGTGGTTTGGATATGAAGGTGATAAGTTTGGTTTAGTACCCATTAAGTTAAAAGATGTGCACCAAATTATCAAACTTAATAAAGCCAATAAACAACCGGAGGCTTTAGAAGATTTTGCATTAGAAAATAAAGAAAAAGAAATTGGATTTAATAGCGTTGTCGGTCAAGATGATCTCAACCGTTTTGACAATAAAAAAAGTAACAAAAAAAAGCGGAACCACAGAAATAACAAGAAAAAAAAACAGAATAAAAAAATACTAAGTATTTTGATACTATTAGGAATTTTCATGTTTTCAGCATGCTCATCAAATAACATTATTAATGAATATAAAACCATTGATAATGAAGGTTGGAATCTGAATGATACGATTACTTTTGATGTGGATATTCCTGATATTTCATCAACATATACATTTGATGTAAACATCAGACATGATGTGAATTATCAATTTCAAAACCTTTATTTTTTTACAGTTACACAATTCCCTGACGGAAATACAGTTAAAGATACTATAGAAGTTTTTTTGGCTAAAAAAAATGGAGAGTGGTTAGGTAGTGGTTATGGCGCTGTAAAAACTATAAAAAACAGAATCATGCAACAAGCCCGATTCAAACAATCTGGATTATATAAATTTAGTTTTATACAAGCCATGCGCGAAAAGCAATTAAAATACATCAAAGAAATTGGCATTACCATTTCTCAAGATAACCCGAATCAATGATAGAAAATGATTTAATATTAACATAATGACAACAAATAAAAAATACAGAAAATACACAAGAATTCTATGGCTATTTTTTATAGGCTTACTTTTATTTCTTATTCTTTTCTTTTTTGGCGTTTCAAAAGGATGGTTTGGCAAAATTCCTACATTCGAAGAATTAGAAAATCCTAAAAGTAATTTAGCTTCCGAAGTATATTCTTCTGATGGCAAATTATTGGGAAAATATTTTGTTGAAAACCGTTCTAACATTCCTTATTCGGAACTTTCCCCACATCTGATTGATGCTCTTTTGGCAACAGAAGATGTTCGTTTTCGAAAGCATTCCGGTATTGACTTCCGGTCATTATTTAGGGTATTTTTCGGAGTAGTTACAGGAAACAACAAAGGTGGAGGAAGTACCATTACCCAACAATTGGCAAAAAATCTTTTTCCAAGAGATTTACACATGAGTAAAATTGAATTGGTACTCAGAAAATTTAAAGAATGGGTTACAGCTGTGAAATTAGAGAAGAAATACTCGAAAAATGAAATCATAGCTATGTATTTCAACACCGTATCGTTTGGAAGTCAAACCTATGGTATAAAATCAGCAGCAAGAACATTCTTTAACAAATTACCTAAAGACCTTAATATAGAGGAATCTGCATTATTGGTAGGTATTGTAAATGCACCTACTCGCTACAGCCCGATTCTTAACCCTGATTTATCTGTCAAAAGAAGAAATGTTGTCATTCGACAAATGGAACATTATGATTTTATTGAAAATAGTGTTACTGATTCTCTTGTAAATATTCCTATTGACTTATCCAACTATTCTGTAATGAGTCACAAAACCGGAATTGCTAAATATTTTAGAGAATATATCAGATCAAAATTAAAAAAATGGGTAAATACACACACAAAACCTGACGGCACACCATACGATTTGTATAAAGATGGATTAAAAATCTATACAACTATAGATTCTCGCATGCAAAAATATGCTGAAGAAGCCGTAAAAGAGCATTTATCCAAAGACCTACAACCTGCTTTTGATCAGCATTGGAAAGGACATACTTATGCACCTTTTGTTTTCCCAAAAGATATTATTGCCGAAGAAACAGAAAAAACACTGAAAAGAGGCATGAAACAGTCAGAAAGATATCGTAAATTAAGAAACCAAAAGTTATCTGAAAAAGAAATCGAAAAAATATTCAAAGAAAAAGTGAAAATGAAAATTTTCACTTGGAAAGGAGAAAAAGAAGTTACCATGTCACCTTGGGATTCAATACGTCATTATAAAAGTATGTTACAAGCCGGTTTAATATCTATTGACTCTCGTACCGGACATGTAAAAGCTTATGTAGGAGGTACTAATTTCAAACATTTTAAGTATGACCACGTAACCTATGGGAAAAGACAAGTTGGTTCTATCTTTAAACCATTTTTATATGCTTTGGCTATGCAAGAAGGCGGCAATTCTCCTTGTACGGAAGTAGCAAATGTTCAAACAAGAATTGAATTACCTAATGGTAAATTTTGGTCACCGGCAAACTCTTCAGACAAAAGAGTTGGGGAAATGGTAACCTTAAAATGGGCTTTGGCAAATTCTAACAACTGGATTAGTGCTTATTTAATCAAAAAATATTCCCCTAGAAATGTGATTAAAATGGCGAGGAAAATGGGGGTAACTTCAAATATTGAACCAGTACCATCAATTGCATTGGGAACACCGGACATTTCACTTTATGAAATGACCGGCGCATTAAATACATTTGGGAACAAAGGGATTTATATTGAACCTATCTTCATCACACATATAGAGGACAAAAACGGCATTGAAATTGAGCGTTTTGTTCCTAAACAAGAAGAAGCCATGAGTAAAAAAACAGCTTATTTAATGTTAGAAATGCTCAAAGGCGTTGTGAATGAAGGAACCGGAAGAAGATTAAGAGGAAAATATCAATTTGACAATGAAATGGCAGGAAAAACCGGAACCACACAAAATCAATCTGACGGATGGTTTGTAGGACTGGTTCCTGAACTTACTACAGGCGTTTGGGTAGGTGCTGAGGACAGGGCTGCTCACTTCAGAAGTATTTCATTAGGTCAAGGGTCAAATATGGCTTTACCAATTTGGGCAATCTATATGCAAAAACTATATGCAGATACTACGTTATACATCTCTAAAAACAATTTTGAGAAACCATTGAATATTAATGTAAAAATAAATTGTGGAGATGAAGATATTGATTTGGAAAATGAAGACAATGTGTTGCCTGAATATGATGATACCAAAATAGATAGAGATGAATTTTAGTGCACAACAAATGAATGAGTTGAATCAGCAAATTCAACAGCTGGTTTCACAAAACAAAAATAAGCTTACTGAAGAGGGAACAGCTTATCAGCATGGTTTTGCCGAAAAAATTAGTCTTTTATCCAATACCATTGCCCAACACTGTAAACCTTGTTCAGAAACAGATTTACACATGAAGATGTTGTTGGAGTTGGCAAATGATTTGCCTAAGCTCAATAACATCAGCAAACCGGTTTTGAGGAGTGTTGAAAAACGGTTTTCACACATTGTAAAACATTTGCAAAAAGAGCATCAATTTAGCATTAAAAATCAGCATCGGGAAGCTTGGATTATCTTACTTATGAGTCTTTTGGGAATAGTCGGTATTATTTTATCGGCATTCACTAATTTTTATCTTTATCCTATTTTTGGCGTAATATCAGGTGGTTTAATAGGATATTACATCGGAAGTAATATTGATAAAAAAATGGAAAAACAAAAAAAAGTATTGGCGATTTAATTTATATAAAATGCCAATAAAAATAGTTTAATTTCAATGTGTTTTTTACAAACACTAAGTAAACAGTTATTGAACGCTGTCAAAAATTAAAAATTTAAACGAGTTATTTATATTTGCAGCTGAAAATCAATTTCTTTATTGTTATATTTTAAAATTTATGAGTTTAGGACGATATTTAATCAGTAAAAAATTTTTTCTCAATCTTGCTATTATTCTTTTGATAGGCATGTTGCTTGTGGCAATTACTTTATTTGTTATTGGGAGTTATACCCGACACAGCGAAGAATTTTCATTGCCTAATTACAAAGGATTAACGGTAAAGGATATTAAAGAAAAACATCTTAATCAAGGATTTAATTTTTTTATCATTGATTCTATTTACAATCAAGGAGAAAAAGCAGGAACCATTGTATCACAAAACCCATTGCCGGGAGCTATGGTAAAAAAAGGTCGAAATATTTATTTAACCATTGTCGCCACAAATCCGGAACAAGTTACAATGCCCAACTTAATTGATTTATCGCTAAGACAATCTTTTGCATTACTAAAATCCAAAGGATTAGAAATAGGCACCTTAACTTATGTGGAAGATATAGCTCAAAACGCAGTTTTAGAACAACATTATAACGGAAATGAAATAGAAGCAGAAAAGAAATTATTTCGAGGTTCGAAAATAGATTTGGTATTAGGTAAAGGAGCCAATCCAAAACCCACAAAAGTACCTGAACTCATCGGAAAAACAAGACAAGAAGCCATTGATTTACTACATCAATATTCACTAAATGTAGGTAAAGAACATTTTTTGGATTCTAATGATGAAAAGATAGTCAGAGTTTACAAGACATCACCTTCTCATTATGATTTCAACTTGCTATTTTTAGGTACAGAAGTAGATCTTTATTATAGAAGTAACGAAAATTATGATTTTGAGAAAAAACTCAAAGAAAAGCGAGAAAGCATGTTCAATACTATTCCTGAAGAATAAACGTTATACAATATAAGTGACGGGTGATAAGTGATGAATGAAATTAATATGAAAATGTGATAATTGAAGAAATCCAGAATCTAATAACTAAAAGCCAATAGCTAAAGGCTAAAGGCCAATAGCCAACAGATAAAAATAAAAGTCAATGAAAAAGATATCATTATATATATTCATAATCATACTTTTACCTTATTATGCAATAAGTCAGGAAGTATTGGTGGGTGTATCTGAAAATCTTCAGATAAAGAAGCATCTACAAGCTAAGGATAATAAAGCCAATCGAGAAATGGTATTTGTAAAATTGCCGTTCTTTGATGATTTTTCAGACTCTTATATTAATCCAAAGCCCTCGCTTTGGAGTGATGATTTTGCTTTTATAAATAATGATTATGCTTATCAACCTATTTCTGTTGGTGTAGCTACATTAGATGCCATTGATAATAAAGGAAATGTATATGAAGATGCTAGTTCTTATCCTTTTAAAGCAGATAAACTTACCTCTCAATACATTCGATTAGACAGTATTTTTTATCCTAATGAAGCAGCACTTACAGCAGCAGATTCGATTTATTTGAGTTTCTATTATCAACCTAAAGGTTATGGCAATATGCCCGAAAGTGGAGATTCTTTAGTATTGGAATTTTTGAATAGCAATTTATTAGACACTGTTTTTATTGAAGAAGATTTAACCGTAGATCCTCCCATTGAGGCTGATACCATTATTATTGAAAGATGGAATAGAGTTTGGAGCACTTCTGTGTCAGATAGTTTAGAAAATATTAGCTTTAAACAGGTTATGATTCCAATTACAGATGAAGAGCAGTATTTCAATAAGATGTTCAAATTCAGATTTGTAAACTATGCCAGTATTCCCAACAACAGTTTTATCAGCTGGCAAAGCAATGTAGATCAGTGGAATATCGATTATATAAGACTGGATTATGACAGGAATTATGCTGACACTATTCCTCGTGACATGACATTTGTAGATAAAGCACCTAATTTTTTGAAAAGATATACCGCTATGCCTTATTGGCAATACAGCAATAACTTTATTGACGAGATGAATACCAAATTCCCCATATTGGTAGCCAATATGGATGATTCTCCTCACAATACATCTTATCAATATAATATTTATAATGCTGAGGGCGAGCTTGTGAAGAATTATGATGGAGGTTCTATTACCATACGTCCATTTTACACACATGGATATGCCAGCGATCCGTTTTTTACCAACCCGCCGGTATCTACACCGTTTCCTTTTTCTTCTGCCCCAACACATTTTACGGTAGAACATATTATCACCAGTGATGAGGTGTTGAATTGCAAACAAAATGATACCATTATCGGAGAACAAATATTCGATAATTATTATGCGTATGATGATGGAAGTGCTGAAGCAGGATATGGTTTAACCCCTAATGGTTCGATGCTTGCCTACCGTTTTCAGCTTAGTGCACGTGACACATTAACTGCTATACAATTTCATTTTAACAAAACCCTAAAAGCCGGTAATGAGCAATATTTCTACATCATGGTTTGGGATGACAATAATGGAGAACCCGGTAATGTAATTTATCGTTCAGAAAAAGGAGTCTTACCCAAATTTGGGGATGATATTAACGAATTTTCTACTTACGAGATTGATCCTGTGGCTTTTTCAGCAGTAAATAGCGTCTTTTATGTGGGTTGGCAACAAACTTCTCCGGAAATATTAAATGTAGGGTTTGATTTTGCCAATAATAATCAAGAAAATATTTTATATAATACAGGGTTAGGATGGAATACAAGTGTTTATGAGGGTTCATTGATGATTAGACCCGTTTTTGGGAAACCTAATGCAAGTCAAGAACCACAGGTAACTCCAAAAAAATCTGTATCCTTATATCCTAATCCGGTGAATAAAAATGCGCAAATTCAAATTAACCTACCTGACGGCACACCATTAGATCCATTACCAATGGTTGAGGTATATTCAATTACCGGAAAATTAATGTATAGAGATACATTTAATCAACATTTGGATGCAGGCCGATTTAGTAAAGGAATTTACATCTTAAAAATAAAAGTGCCGGCAACAGGAAAAGAATTTGCCAATAAATTTGTAATTTCGAATTAATGAGTCAAGAAGAAATACAACAAGATATGCCCCTTGACGACATAGAGGGGAAAGAAGAATTGATAGATGAATTGAGTGAAGATGATAATCCTACACAAGAACTGTACGAACATCATCGATTCGTAGTGGACAAAGGACAAAATCCTTTACGAATAGACAAATATCTGATGAATTTGTTGAGTAATGCCACACGCAACAAAATTCAAAAAGCGGCCAAAGACGAGAAAATATTAATTAATGGGAAACCGGTAAAATCCAATCAAAAAGTACGTCCCCACGATGTGGTAACGATTGTGCTTTCTTATCCTCCAAAAGAGGTAGAGATTTTTGGGCAAGATATTCCCATTGATATTTTTTATGAAGATGATGATTTGTTGATTGTGAACAAACAACCCAATATGGTAGTTCATCCATCGTATGGCAATTATTCGGGAACCTTGTTAAATGCCCTCAAATTTCATTTTGAGAAAAACAATTTGGATATAAACCCAATGATGGTGCATCGTATAGACAAAGATACATCGGGATTGCTCTTGATTGCCAAAAATGAGAAAACACAAACCCATCTTGGAAAACAATTTTTTGACCATACCATTGACAGAAAATATCAAGCCTTAGTTTGGGGTGATTTTGACGAAAATGAGGGTGTTATTGAAGGTGCCATAGGTCGAAATCCAAAAAATAGAAAGGTGATGACCGTATTTCCGGATAATGATTACGGAAAACCTGCTGTTACGCATTATAAGGTGTTGGAAAGGTTTTCTTATGTTACATTGGTAGAATGCGTGTTAGAAACTGGTAGAACGCACCAAATTCGAGCACATATGCAGTATATTAAGCATCCTTTGTTTAATGATAGCACCTATGGTGGAGACCAAATTCTAAAAGGAACCACTTTTAGCAAGTACAAACAATTTATTAACAACTGTTTTTCAATGTTGCCTCGTCAAGCGTTACATGCCAAATCATTAGGATTTGTGCATCCTGCTACCGGAGAGCGAGTTTATTTTGAGTCGGAATTGCCTGATGACATGCAAAGTGTGATTGAAAAATGGCGTGTATATGCACAACATAAACTCAGCGGAGAAGAGCGTTTATTTTTGCAATAAAAATACAATTACAGATTTTAGGTGCAAATAAATTTTGATTGGAGGAAGCCTTTATGAACACACATTTATCAAGATTAATTGAAGAAGGAGAACACCAACAATTGGATTTTAAATTTGCCATTACGGATGCCCGAAAAATTGCCCGTTCCTTAGCTGCATTTGCCAATACGGACGGCGGCAGGTTGTTAATTGGGGTAAAAGATAATGGCAGCATTGCCGGCGTAAGAAGTGAAGAGGAAATATTTATGTTGGAAGCTGCTGCCGAAATGTACTGTAAACCCAAAGTTTATTTCGAAACCATTGAATGGAATGTAGAAAACAAACGTGTGTTAGAAGTAATTATCCCCAAAAGCGAAAAAGCACCTCATTATGCTGCCCAAGACAAGGAACACTTCAAAGTATATGTTCGGGTAAAAGACCAAAATTTATTGGCAAATAGTGTTTTGTTACGGGTATGGAAACAGAAAAAGCAAAATAAAGAAGTTACCTTAATTTATTCAGATACAGAAAAAATCCTACTGAATTACTTACAGGAGAATAAAGAAATTACTTTCAGAAAATTTAGGCAAATTGCCCATATTTCTAAAAACAAAGCAGAAACCATATTGGTAAAATTAATCCTGTTAGATATTATTACTATTCATATAACTGAAAAAGCAACCACTTATCAATTATCATTAGATAATAAATAGGATGTCTTTTTCAGTCATAATAAAATATTTCCTGATTTCTTATCTTAAAAATAGACGCAACTTATATTCAAAACTTACTAAAACTACGAGGCCGGTTTATATCCTGAACGATTTAATATTTTGGTATAATCGTTTTCTTTTATCAGCTCCATAAGACTAACATCAGGATTATTTTCCATATATTTTCTAACAATTTGCCACCCTACCCAATGGGCAATGCGTGGTGCTGAATCTCTACCGAATTCTGACGTAAAAGGCCCATCAGAAAGTAGTTTTTGATACTTACTATATTTTCCTGAAAAAATCAAGTCATTTTCAATAAGGAAAGTCCAGATTTGCTTTTCGTTTTTCTCACACCATTTCAACTGTTGGGCAGTATATTTCATTTTTAAAGTATCAGCATAAAAAGGCAACAAAGCATCTTTAACATATAGCTTTTTTCCCTCATACAACATGGATTGAAGAAATTTTCCGCCCCCCTTTACACTTGGAGTATAATATGTTGCAATGGCTTCAGCACAATCTACAGGAATATATGCCAATTGGTAATTTCTTCTTTTGTAAGCAGGCATATTAATTTGCTGATAAGGTTTAAAGTCCTTACCCAAATACATGTCAATGGATATTACCAAAACAGAATTTGTAAAAATGATTGAATTATTCACATCCAAACCCGAAATATAAGTGTAAAACGTTATATCTTTTTGTTTCGGGAAATAATAATGATAATACCGCATCATATTGGTCAGCTCTTTTTCTAATGGCTGCATATTCGGGTATAAGGCTTCTGTCCTTTTGTACAATTTAATAAGCTGTGTATCTGCTACATAATTATACAATTTTTGTTTCTGATATTCATTGATAACCTCTTCGCCCAGAAAAATAGCATAACGTGACTGTAATTCATCAATTTTATCATAAAAAACAGTTGTATCTACTGAAAAAAGTGCCTGCTCATATCGGTCAATAGTTACATCAGGGACATCAATCGCTGAAACATCCACCTTTTGAAATTCCTTTTTGTTTATATCACAACTATACAGTATCAAAATAGTTGCAATGAAAATGGCAATATTAAATACTTGTTTTTTCATGCTTTTAAAACTAACAGAATGACAAAAAATTGTATCAAACAGACTATTTAATACCTCATTATTCTTCTTTTGCCTCTGTTTTATTGGTTTTATTCAGTTCCACCAATGCTTTTTTTACATCATCATTGGTTTTATGCAACAAATCTTTGCAATAATTCAATAGTTCTGTAGAACGATTTACTTTCTCTAATAATTGTTCTACCGGAATCTCTTCATTTTCCAACTGATGAACAATCTCTTCTAACTCTTTATATGCTTCTGAATATGTCATTTTATGTTTTTTAATTTTTGGCTGTTAGCTATTAGCCTTTGGTTATTGGCTTTTTGTTTTATCTTTTAACTCTTACCTTTTAATTTCCTACAAAAATTATTTCACAATACTTTCAATACGACCGTTATGTAATATGGTTTCAATTTCATCACCTGATTTCAATACTTGATGATTGGTAATGGATTTTCCGTTCAATGTTGTGATAGAATAACCTCTTTTCAATACATTTTCGGGATTTAATAATGCAATTTGTTTTGACATTTGCTCAATTTCTTTCAAATTCATACTGATTTTATGTTGAACAGAAAGTCGAATACGGTCATAAAAACAATCCAATAATCCACGTGCCTCACTGGTAGAATACCCCACAGCATATTCAATTCTTTGCCGATATTTTTCAAGATGTTGAGCTAACAATTGCAATTTTCTAAGTGTCTGTTCTTCAACCCTTTCTTTTTTACTATCCAACTGATAATGTGCTGTTTGAATATAATGCTTGGTGTAAATTTGTAATAAATCTGCCAATTGATTTAGGTGGTCAATACGTGATTGTAATGTATCTTCGACACTTCGCAAAAATATCCTTTCCGTTTCATCTAATTTTCGCTTCAACGCTGAAAACTTATCTACAATGAAATAAGCCACATCTGTAGGTGTGATTTTATTGGTATGGGCAACCATTTCAGCAATGGTTAGGTTTGTCGAGTGCCCAACCCCTGTTACTACCGGCAGAGGAAAAGTAGCGATATATTTCGACAACTCATAATCATCATAAGCATTCAAACCCACATCGCCTCCACCTCCTCTGATAATCAATACGGCATCAAAATAATCTGCCTTATTTTTGATAATATGCAGCTTTTCCAGTATAGATTTTGCACAACGATCACCCTGCAACAATGCCGAAAATAAATATGACTGAATAGCAAATCCTTCCGGATTATTTTGAATAATATTCAAAAAATCATGATAGCCCTTACTAGTGCTTACTGAAATGACAGCCAATCGTTTAGGAAAATTTGGAAATGACAAGCTTTTATTTAAATGAAAAATATTTTCATCCTTTAATCGTTGGATAGTTTCAGCTTTTTCACGTGCCATTTCTCCCAACGTAAAAGCCGGTTCAATATCAAAAATCGTAAGAGATAACCCATATTTAGGATGATAAGAAACACCGGCTTGAAACAAGATCTGCATGCCATCCGATAATTTCTCTTTCGCTTTTTCCTGAAACTTTCGATTGATTTTCACAAAATCGCTGCTCCAAATAATCGAACGTATTTCTGCCAATATCTTCCCTTCTTCCTTATACACCAAATCGGGATAAGCATGTCCACTTTTAGGATAAAAATTCAAACGAGCAATTTCAGCTTTTATCCAGTAACTTTTCGTATAAGTTTTGCCAATAACCGATTGCAAGCTTTTGGCTACATCTAACAATGTATATATCCGCTTCTGTTCGCTCATTTGTTTAAAATCTCACTAAAAATCCCATTCTAATATCCCAAATTGCATTTCCTTTTACATCATTTTGATAAATGGTTGATAATTCTAATCCTACCAATGGTGTGATATGATATCCTAGACCCACAACAAATTGATATCCGCCGGTAAATTGGGTAAATGCTTTGTGTGAGTTGGGAAGAATTACTTCATCAAAAGCTGTATAACTTGTGATATGTTGATTTGAAATCATCCAATGGAACAACCTTATATTTGCACCAATACCTGTAAAGAAACTGTAATTTCGTCTTTGCAACCAATAAATCTGAATATTTGCTTTCAATGCTTCTGCGCTCATTGAGCGAAACAATTTTTTTTCATCACTCCTAAAGTTTAACACATCAAATTCGGTAGCAATGCTAATATTTTTATTCAAATAATAATGGTATTTCGAAAATACAGAATAGCCTGTCATATCTTCCAAGCCATGATAAGCAACCCCTATTCCTGTTTTCAGTTGATGCCTGTAACCATAGTAGTCTTTCCGATTTACAATCTGTCCCTTTACAAATAATGAAATCATTAAGAAAAGAGGTATAATCAATATGATTTTCAGGTTTTTCACGTAAATAAACTTTTTAAGTATTGGCTTTTAGCTATTGACTTTTTTAGGTTTTAGGTGTTGGGTATTGGGTTTTAGGTTTTAATTAATTAGTAATGTCTTTTATTCTCACAAATTATTAACACATTACCATATTAAATTAATTCCATTCACCATTCATAATTCTTTTCTTATTAATGGCAACCACAAGATCCACACTCTCCATGACCATGGTCGTGATCATGATGATGATGAATATGTCCATGATCTAATTCTTCATCAGTAGCATCTCTTACATCAACAACACTTCCTTCAAAGTACAATTCTTTTCCTGCCATCGGATGATTAAAATCCATTACCACAACATCATCTTTTATCTCTTTGATAACACCTGTTAAAGGATAACCTTCTTCATCTTCCATAGGAATTACATTGCCTTCAAATAGAATCTCATCCAATGGAACCTCTTCATTTTCTTCAAATATTTGCTTCGGTACGTCAATGACATTTTCTTTTGCATAATCGCCATAAGCATCCTCTGCTTTTAATTGAAATTCAAAAGTATCACCAACAGATTTTCCATTCAAATTCTCCTCAAATTTAGGTAATAAATGTCCCGATCCAAATAGAAAAACAAAAGGTCTTTCTTTTGAAACTTCTTCTAATACATCTCCTGTTTTGTTGCTTTCATACAACTTGTAATTAATGCTTACAACTTTGTCTTTAATTATTTTTTTCATCTTATGATTATTTATATTTCAACAAATGTACACTATTTTCTACAAAGCATTACATTCAAAAAAAATCTTTTTCAATTAATATTTAGGATTTGGGGATTCGTAATAAAATCTCTCGCAATTCGGAAAGCATCATTGCCGTGGCGCCCCAGATAATTTCACCTTGACCCAAAAAACAAGGCACCATCACATTTCCATATCTTTCCACAAAAATCATTTTTTGGGTAATTGCATCTTGCTTTTTGATGTCATCTAGGTTTAATTCTACCAACTTCTCCACTTCATAACTATTCTCTTTCATGAGTGGTTTTTCATCCAAAAATGCAATGTAAGGACTTACATCAAAATTACTCGGAGGAATAAAAACATGGGTTAATTGACCAATAATTTGCGACTTTTTCACTTCTACTCCTATTTCTTCTTTTGTTTCTCGAATGGCAGTATCCATCAAATCAAGGTCTTCCTTTTCAAACCGACCACCGGGAAAAGCAATTTGTCCGGAATGAATACCATCATATTGTGGTCGCAATATAGTAATTGTGTTAAAATGCCCTTCATTAGGGTAGATGAGTATCATCACTGCACTTTTTCGAGGTTTTAACCTTGTAAAAGGCATGTCTTTTTTCCGGGTTTCAGGCATTAACAAGTCATGAGCAACTTCGCCGGGAAGCGTTTGTTGGAGCTGCATGGTCAATGCTGTTTTAAAATCCTGCATAAGCATAAATAATTAAACGAGACCGCAAATCTAACATTTTATAAGTAAGCATCAATCCTTACCATTACTTTTTTATGTATATTTTCTCGATATGATCTGTTGTAAACTCACCAATTTCAAAAACCTCTACTCCATTTTGTTCTATTTCTTTCTTCAATTGTGCCGATTTTTCCGGAGATATGGCAATGAGTAATCCTCCAGAAGTTTGTGCATCGGCAAGAATGGTTCTGTCAATTTCAGATACTTGCTCTTCCAAAAACACCATGTCTTTTGTATATTCAATATTATTTAATGTTCCTCCCGGTACAACTCCCGCAATGGCTAAATTTCTCACTTCCGGCATAACCGGAATTTTTGACATGGATATGGTAATTCCTATCTTTTGTCCTTCAATCATCTCTTTCAAATGTCCGAGCAAACCAAATCCGGTTACATCCGTTGCTGCCGAAACAGGATAAGAACGCATGGTTTCTGAAGCTATTTTATTCAACTGACTCATGTTCTGAATCAATAAATTTGAAGTGGCATCATCCAATAATCCTCTTTTCATAGCTGTTGATAGAATACCTGTTCCCAGCGGCTTGGTTAACAATAATACATCGCCTTTTTTTGCCCCTATATTTTTAATTACCTTTTCAGGATACACAATTCCTGACACTACCATTCCATATTTGGGTTCATTATCTTCAATGGTATGCCCGCCAAGTACTGATATGCCGGCTTCTTTGGCTTTATCATTCGCTCCTCTTAAAATTTCTTGTAAGACCGTTAATGGCAAGCGTTTTATGGGAAATCCTGCTATATTCAGAGCAAAAATAGGTTTTGCTCCCATAGCATATACATCACTCAACGCATTTGCCGCAGCAATCGCTCCAAAATGATACGGATCATTGACAATGGGGGTAAAAAAGTCTACTGTTTGCACCAATGCTGTATCTCGTCCTACACGATAAACCGCAGCGTCATCCGCTTGATTTAATCCAACCAATATATTTTCATCTTCAAAAAATGAAAACTTCTTGAGGATGCTTTCCAAGTCTTGCGGTCTCATCTTGCAAGCACATCCCAATCCATGGGTAAATTGTGTAAGCTTAATTTCTTTTTCCAAAGATACAGTTGTATCATCTTGTTGTCTTAATGATTTTACCTTCTCAATAATTTCTTTTGAAGCCTCCTCTATTTGTGTTAAATTATTGAGTCTGCCCACAGAAAAACGAATGGTTCCCATGGCATATTTAATGGGAATTTGCATGGCCTGCAACACCTGAGAAACTGAAACATTATCGGCATGGCAAGCCGAACCGGCAGAAGCTGCAATTCCTTCCATAGCATCCAACAATGTATTAGCTTCAATATTCGGAAAACTAATGGAAGAGGTGTTAGGTAGTCTTTCCGACTCTCCCGCATTGATTTTTATATCCGGAAATTCAGCTTTTAAATGTTGCTCCAGTTGATCTCTCATTTGCTGCAAAAAGCGATTATTTTCCTCCAAATCTCGTTTGGCTATTTCTGCGGCTTTTCCCAACCCTACAATTTGTAATACATTCTCAGTTCCGGCTCTTTGATTGCGTTCATGGTCTGCTCCATGAATGAGTTTTTCCAAATGCAAACCTGATTTAACATACAAGGCACCCACACCCTTTGGGGCATAAAACTTATGTCCTGCAATTGACAACAAATCCACTTGCATATCTTTTACATCTACCTTAATCTTACCAATTGATTGTGCAGCATCTGAATGAAAGATAATATCCTGTTGATGTGCAATTTCAGCCAATGCTTTTATTGGTTGAACAGCACCTGTTTCATTATTGGCATGCATCACACTCACCAAAATAGTATCTCGGCGTATGGCTTTTTTCAAATCTTCTACTTCTACAACACCTTCTTCATTCACAGGCAAATAAGTAATTTCAAAATCTTTACTTTTCAAATACTTACAGACTTCTGTTACTGCCGGATGTTCGATATTTGAGGTAATAATATGTTTTCCTTTATGAGCATTGGCATAAGCAATGCCTTTGATGGCATAATTATTTGATTCTGTACCTCCACTAGTAAATATAATTTCTTCCGGACTACAATTGACAAGCTCCGCCAGCTGCTTTCGAGACTTGGATATGGCAATTTTTGTCTCCATTCCATAGGAATGATTAGAAGAAGGATTGCCAAAATATACATCCAAATATGGACGCATGGTATCCGCTACTTCTTTAATAATAGGCGTTGTTGCATTGTGGTCTAAATATATTTGTTTCATAATTTTTTATTGGCCTTTGGTTGTTGGCTTTTGGCTATTAGTTTTTTATTTATTCTTGTCTTAATGTTCTTAACTCCTTAATTTTCCTTAATGGTTATATCTAATTTTTTGAACCAATTAACAATTAGGAATTATTTTGCCACCCCACCACTTCGACTCCGCGGATATTGAGCTTGTCGAAATGCAGTGACCGGCTGACACACTCTCCCTTTTCATTCACAATTCACAATTCACCATTTATAATTCTCTAATTCTTTCCAATTCGAGTTTGCATTTGCGGTGTATTGACCATTCGTATTCAAAATTACTTAATTCTAAACATTTTTCAAATGTTTTTATTGCTTTTTTGTATTTCTGTTGTTTGATTAATATTTCTCCTTTCATCAATAACGCATTAGCAGCAAAATAACTACGTAAGTTTTTTCCATATTTGTATGTAAAATCATATTGCTGTATCGCCAACACATCATTTCCCAATAAATGATAGTTTCTTCCTAACCGATAATGATATTCTACTTTTTGCGATATATTTCCGGTATCTTGGTAATCATGATTTAAAATGTTTAATGATGCTTTATAAAATCCACCATCAAAAAGTAAGCGGCTTTTCAATAAGTTTACATTGGGAATTTCTCCACTTTCAGCTTCTTTTAAAGCTTGTTTATCTGCACCAATAAAAGCTTTTGGTCCAGTTTTAATTTTTTGCATCCATTTTTGATATGAAACTGTATCGCCATTGATTAAATGATACCAAGCTTTTTTCTGATATGCACTTTTTATGTAATTTTCCCCCTCAAAATGTTGGATATAGGTATCAAACTCATCTTCACATTGAACATCCAATTGATGAAGCAAAGACAATCCTTTCATGTAATTGAGAAAATAAAATGGATAAGCATTAGATTTAGGTTGGTAAGCAGAAAGCACTTGCAATGCTTCATTACTTCGATGTAGTTTTTGCAGAATATTAGCATATAAAAACACAAACAAAGGTTGTGCTTCTAATTGTTTTTTATCAACATATTTATCTAATAATTGTAAGGTTTTTTCATGGTTTTGGAGATTAATATTTAGCTGAACAAATACCTGCATAAATAAAATAGGTGTTTTTAAATAAGTTTGATTATCAGCGCGAAACACTTCCTGAAAAGCCTTTTCAATATCCTTACTTCCCTCATATACAGAACCTTTCATATTCATTAAATTGGTAATCCACTGATATTTTTTAGGAATGGAACCCAATAAAATTTTTGTAACACCAAAATCTGCATTAGACGGCGAAAAATTAGGAAAATACTCATGATTTTCTTTGAGATTAAAATAGGCTTTACGAAATTCTAACACACTCTGAAATTCCTCTTTAAACTTAATTAAAATTAAACTCCACCTTAAATAAGAATCCCCAATAAAATAGTTTTTATACGGCGAATTATCAGGCAAATCTTCCCAAAAATTGATTCTTTCTTTTCTTTTTGATAACCCTTGCTTGTAATCTTCCGTTTTTTCCCCAATAAAAACCTTTAAAAAATCAATACAATCTCTAATATGATAATTTACGGCCTTGTGCTTAGGATTTTTATCCAACTCACATAACTTTTTCTCTGCATCCTCAAATCGTAATGAAAAAACATCAGCATATGCTTGCTGTTGCTGCTCATTAACCTCAATTTGTGCATACATTGAAGTGGTTAGAAAAAGAAAAAAAATTAGCAGTAAACGCATGTTAAAGTAATTTACACAAGAATACGCTTGGATTAGAAATTAATAAAAGGATTTTCTCTAATTTCCTTACTAATAGAAGTTTTTGGCCCGTGTCCGGGATATACTTCGGTATCTTCCGGCAAGGTAAATAACTGTTCTTTAATGCTTTTGATAAGTAAATCATAATCGCCTGTAGGCAAATCCGTACGGCCAATGCTGTCATTAAATAACACATCGCCTACAATCACAAAATGATTTTCCGAATTATACAGACAAATACTGCCGTCCACATGTCCGGGTGTATATAACACTTTCAACGAAATATCTCCCACAGTAATTACCTCATCTTGCTCAACATACTTATCAGGCATTACTACATTTTCCAACTTCCAACCATAAGGTTTGGCATAAGAATTGGCATTCAAAAAGAAAGGGTCGCCGGCTTTGTGTGCATACAACGGAATATCATAGGTTTCTTTTACAAAAGCATTTCCTAAAATATGGTCGATATGTGGATGTGTGTCAATTTGTATTTGAGGTTTTAACTCATGCTTAGCGATAAAATCACGCAAGGCTTGCTGCTCATGTGTGTCAAAGCACGCTGCATCTATGATAATACAGTTTTTTTTCTCATCCGCAATAATGTAAGTATTTACCTGAAAAGCATTAAATGTTAGGTTATAAATCGTTATCATGTTTTTGTTTTTACAATTCGTCTTCGCAAAGATAATACCTTTTGGTAGAATACCCGTGATTTATTGAAATGGATAAGTGCTGATATTGCACAAATACGAGAATTATTCTTGTATTATCTAAAATAATGTATTTTTGTGAATACATTAAAATTGAAACAGATATCACATATAAACAAAAAATAAATCATAATGACTTTAGAATATTGGAATAATTTAGCAAATCAACTTATTTTAATCAGTTCCCTGTTAAGTGGATTTTCTATTACAATAGTAGCTAACCTTTTAGTTTCAAAAAAGAATGATAAACTGACAAATCGGTTATTGAAAATATCTACAATTTCTGCCGGTAGCTTTTTTGTTTCTGTTTTTTCTATGACAAAGATTTTAATGATTACAACACCCGGAGGATATTTGAAAAATGTGACTGAAAATGACTTCCTAATACCTCGATTAATTGGACTTATGTCATTTATGATAGGATTATTTGCCTTAACAGCTTTAATTTCTCTTTCGGGTTGGACAAAATCAAAGAAAACAGGAATTTTTACGACAACCATAGGCATTATTACTTTTTTATTGGTACTCATAACCATTATTGATGTGAATCTTAATTAAAAAAACAACCGAAAAATGAAAAACAAATTTTAATCATTGGCCTATTTCTTTTTTCAATAGGATTATATGCACAGGTAAGTTTCTCATCTTCAAATCATCGTTCCAAATGGGTTTTTGGTGGTAATATTGGTTTGAGTGGTTGGTTTAATACAAATGGAGGGATAACCATTTATGGCACACCAAATGTTGGTTATAAAATCACTGAAGGTTTGGTTGGTGGAATTGAGGGCAACTTTTCCTGGCATAAAGCCAAGCATAGTTCAACAACCACAATTTTGGGCGTAGGGCCTTTTCTTCACTATTATTTTCAACGTTCTTTTTATGCAACAGCTGATTTCAAGCAACATTTTATGAGTACTAAAGGTTATGGATTTAACAATGCCTATAAAGAAAAATCATTAAATATTGGTGCCGGATATTTACAAAGGCTGGGGTCAAATTCTTATGTACAAATAGGAGGAACCTATAATGTGCTTTATAAAAAAGACAGTTCGATTTTCTCCGGTGCATTTGTGCCTCACGTAGGTGTTGTATTTGGGTTATAGATATTTTCAATTAGCAATTATTTTTTTAGACCTTGGGGTTTTAACTTGGTTTATTGGCTATTGGCCTTTAGCGTTGGCTTTTTCCATTTATAATTATTTTATCAGCTTCGACTCCGCTCAGCGACCACTCGTCATTGCGAGCATAGCGAAGCAATCTCCATCTTTCTGTAAAACACTGAAAAAAAACCTTTTGTGAATTGGCAATTTTTTTTCAATGAGCAATTAGTAATTTTTGCTAACGCTCGATAAATGAACTTGACCTCCGAAGTGAGGTCACATGTTTATAGCCATAAGATACCACATCATAACACGACCTCTGAAAGAGGTCGAACATACATGATATCATCTCATAAAACATGAAAAGGAGCGACCCCGCTGGGGTCGTGGTGGAGGAGAAATGTCTTGTATAGCTATAAACGTTTGACCTCTTTCAGAGGTCTGGTTGTAATGTATTTCCCACCGCACCACTTCGACTTTGCGTTCTTTGCGTCTTCCTTGCGAACTTTGCGGTTAAATTTTTACCGTTATAGGTCAATCCCCCTGCCACATTTCGACAAGCTCAATGCATCGCTTCTCCAAGGGGATTAGCTCTCGTCTTTGATTTTGTGTTCGTTTTTAATTTTTAACTTTTAATTCTTAATTTTACCAACGCTCCACTTCGACTCCGCGGATATTGAGCCTGTCGAAATACAGTGACCGGCTAACACACTTCGGGCTTCCGACTCTTAACGACTTAACCACACACTTACTTTTCAAAAAATTATCTGTTTTTCTTGTTAAAAAGAAACGAATTAGTTACATTTGCATTAAATAAAGATTATTTATAGTGCGTGAAATATTAAAAACACATGAATTTGATACTTTCCTCAAAGGATTAGACCCCAAAACGATTGAAAAATTTGATAGGATTATAGAAATTATCATTACAATAAAAGTAATTCCTGTCAAATTTGTGAAAAAGTTAGTAGGCACAGAATTTTACGAAATGCGTGTATCGGTCGGTTATAATGAATATAGGACAGTATTATTTTCAATTGACGCCAAAAATATCATTGAAGCTACTAAAATTGTATTAGTTAGCGGTTTCCTGAAAAAATCAAAGAAACAATACAAACAGGAAGTAAAAAAAGCAATAAAAATATTAGAATATTATGACTATAAGTAAACAAAAATTAATCAGTGTAAACAACGAATTGGATGAAAAATACGGAAAAGCAGGGTCAATTTCAAGAACAGTGTTCCATGAAAAGGCTATGGCTTGGTATTATGGAGAAATATTAAGAGAAAAACGTAAGGAGCTAAAGCTTACACAAATGCAACTTGCCGAAAAAACAGGTTTAAAACGCACCTATATTTCAAGAATTGAACAAGGAAAAACAGACATACAATTATCAAGTCTTTTACGTATTTCAGAGGCTTTGGGTCTTAGTTTTAAATTGATTTAGACCTTGGAGATTTTTAACTTGGTTCATTGGCTTTTAGCCTTTGGTCTTTAGCTGTTGGCTTTTTAGTACTCGTCATTGCGAGTGAAACGAAGCAATCTCCATCAGTAAAAACATTGGAAAAGAACCTCTTTGGATTGGCTAAGAGATTGCCACACTACTGCGTTGCGTTCGCAATGACGTGTTTTTTATTGGCGTTTTGGATAATCCATTTTAGATGCAAAGCATTGCATCATTTTTAATTTTTAACTTTTAATTCTTAATTTTACCACCGCTCCACTTCGACTCCGCTCAGTGACCGGCTGACGCACTTTGTTCTTCGGACTTCCGTCCTTTTCATTTATAATTCACCATTTATAATTCTTAACGTTGTATATACTCCAAAATAGCTGTAAAATCTTTTGGGTGAAACCAAACATATTCCTCATCTTTTTTTAGCCACGTTAATTGCCTTTTGGCATATCGTCTTGTGTTGGTTTTGATATCGGTAATTGCCTGTTCTAATGTAATTTCATGATCGAAATATCTGAACAATTCTTTATAACCTACTGTGTTTAAAGCATTGATGTTTTTGTATGGAACTAACCTTTTGACTTCTTCCAACAAACCTTGTTCCATCATCATATCCACCCTAAGATTAATGCGTTCAAAAAGCAAAGGTCTGTCCATATTCAAGGCAATTTTTATGATTCGAAACGGTCTTTCTTTTTTTGTGGCTGTTCTTAATGATGAATAGGGTTTTCCGGAGGTTTCACATACTTCTATTGCCCGCATCAATCGTTTGTGATTTTGTTTGTCCACCTCATCATAATAAATAGGATCTAAGCGCTGTAACCGTTGTTGTAAAATTTCAATTCCTTGATTATCAAAAATTTCTTGCAACTCCTTTCGCAATTCAATATCCGGGTCAGGAAGTGTGTCAATACCTTTACAAACGGCATCAATATAAAGTCCTGAACCTCCTGTTAAAATCAAGGTTTGATATTGCTGAAACTTCACTTTTAAAAATTCCAACACCTCATTTTCATACATGGAAACATTATATTTGTCATGTATGGATAAATTATTGATAAAATGATGTGGTATATCAGCAGTTTCTTCTTCTGTTGGCTTAGCCGTTCCAATGGCCATTTCGCGATAAAATTGTCGCGAATCCGCTGAAATAATCTCAGTATGTAAAGCCTTGGCTAAATCAATACTCAAAGCGGTTTTTCCAATGGCTGTAGGACCTGTTAATACAATAAGAAGCGGTTGTTGGCACATAAGAGAAATCATTTAATTTTTTACTACACTTAATCCTAATTTCTCGCCTTCTTGTATCATAAATTCAAATGCAGCATCATATTCATTGGGAATAACACCATCTAAAATTGCCTCCCGAATGCTGTTTTTAATCATTCCTACCTCTTTGGACGGAAAAATACCAAATGTTTTCATAACAATTTCTCCGGTTATTGGCGGTTGCCAGTTTCTTAACCTGTCTTTCTCTTCAATATCAATGAGTTTTTTGCGAACTTCCTTGAAATTATTTTTATACTTTTTGACTTTATAAGGATTTTTTGATGTAATATCCGCTTCACAAAGCAACATCAAATCATCGATATCATTTCCGGCTTCAAACAGCAATCGCCTTACGGCAGAATCAGTAACAATATCATCAACAAGTGCTTGAGGTCTAAGATGTAAAAAAACCATTTTTTTCACATATTTCATCTTCTCGTTCATTGGCAAACGCATCCTGCGAAAAATCTGTGTGGTCATTTTTGAACCTACAACCTCATGTCCATGGAATGTCCAACCAATTTTTTCGTCAAACCTTTTGGTTACCGGTTTTGCAATATCATGCAAAATAGCAGACCATCTCAACCACAAATTATTAGAGTTCATTGATAGATTATCCAATACCTGTAAAGTATGGTAAAAATTATCTTTATGTCCAATACCCTCTTTTACTTCTGCACCTTTTAACGCCACAAATTCCGGAAAAATAATTTCAAGTAATCCACTCTCATCCAATAATTTAAAACCTCTTGATGGTTTTTCGGAAAGGATGATTTTATTTAATTCTTCTGTAATACGTTCTTTTGAGATGATGTGAATTCTATCTTTATTTCGCTGTATGGCAGCAAAGGATTCAGGATCGATATAAAATTTAAGCTGTGAAGCAAAACGAATGGCACGCATCATACGCAAAGGATCGTCAGAATAGGTAATATCCGGATCGCATGGATTTTTAATTAATTTCTCTTTGATGTGCAATAGTCCGTTAAAAGGATCAACTACCTCTCCATAATCGTCTTTTTGTAAACTAATTGCCAATGCATTAATCGTAAAATCTCGCCGTAATTGGTCATCTTTTAGGGTTCCGTCTTCCACAAAAGGTTTACGAGAATTCCTTTGATAAGATTCTTTTCTGGCACCCACAAATTCGAGCTCCAATTCTTTGTCCTTATCATAAATTTTGATCATTGCCGTTCCAAAATTCTTAAAATAATTGACTTTACTTTTGTCAATATGTAATAAGGACGCTATTTTCTTTGCCAATTCTATTCCACTGCCTTCCGCTACAATATCAATATCTTTTGACGGGCGATTGATAATCAAATCCCTGACATATCCACCAATCACAAAAGCTCTAATTCCTAAAGCTTCTGCTGCTTCGGAAATCGTGGAAAAAATAGGGTGTGTTATTTTATTTTTTAGATTCAAAAATTAAGGTCTTTATAGTGAACTCATTTAAACTTTTTCAATGAGCTAAAAAATTTATTGATTTTCTTTCTCCCACTGAGCAATTTTCTCGTGATATGCCGCTATGGTGGCTTCAATTATTGCTTCTTGTATTTCACTTCTTCCCGTCCAACCTTTACCTTCATTGATATACTCCGTATTCAACATCTCTTTCAAATCATGTAAGGTAAAATCAGGACTTTGTCTTTGATTATCAACATAGTTGCAAACTTCCTCAAAAACCTCTTCAAATTTCTTTTGTACAATATCTTCAGTCATCTTATCATAAATTTTCAGCAAAGATAACGGTTTTATTTCAAGTGTATGATACAAGGCTTTGCTAAAATCAAAAAAACGAGAAAGTTAATCATCAATAGTGAATTAGAATTATTATAAATGAGAGAAAAGTTATGAATGTTGAGGTTATGAGTTAGAACCAAAAAGGAAATATAAACTAAAAAAGCCAACAGCCAAAGGCCAATAGCTAAAAACCAACATGTTAAAAATCACTCTTTAATTAATTCATCCAATTTTTCTCTAAAATCAGCACTATTCCATTTAGCAGCCCCTGTTTTATCGAAAATAATTTTGCCTTTTTTAGAGATAATTAATGTTCTTGGGATAGAGCGTGCTGCAAATACGTTAGGCACTTGAGATAGACTATGATAAACAGGTAAATGATATCCTTTCTCTTGCATAAACTTACTAACCACTTCCGAACGATCATTTGTAACCAAAACAAAAGCTATTTTATCACCATAATCATCATACAAGGATTGAATAGCAGGAAGTTCTGCTACACAAGGCGGACACCATGTTGCCCAAAAATTAAGAAAAATAACTTCATGAGAAAAATCTTGAAAACGACTTACATCACCTTTTATGGATTGTACTTTCCAATGATATGCATTTTCCGGAATAGTAATTTGTTCCGTAGTATCAATAGTTTTGGGCGTTCTTGCAATAAGGCGTTGAACATTTGACATGATAAACATCCTTGAGGTAGGAATTAACATAGCAATGACAAACAAAACAAACAACACATCCCAAAAAATCTTCATGGGTTTGTTTTTTAAATATTTTTGAATAAAATTCATGATTTACAAGATTTTACTGATACAGTTTATCGTTTTGTATATCAATATATTTAGAAACCGATAAATAGGTGGAAACCAATGATATAAAAACACCCAATCCTAAGATAATACCCATAAGCATTAGATACACATTAACACTCCTTAAAACAAGATTTTCGGGCGATTTAAAATGAATAATAATCAGTAATACAGAAATAATACTAATGGCAATAATAGCACCAACAATACCATAAAAGGCGCCTTGTTTCATAAACGGCTTGCGAATAAAACGACGATTAGCACCAACAAGCTGCATAGTTTTTATTAAAAAACGCTTGGAATATACTGACAAACGGATGGTATTATTAATTAATGCAAAAGCAATTAAGATTAAAATAATACTAAAACCCAATAGCACAATACCTATTTTATAAATATTACTATTAATGGCACTAATCATAGATTCCTGATAATCTACTTTGCTAACAATCTTATTTTTTGCCAATTGTTTAGATATTTTTTTGATACTCTCATTATTGGCATAATCAGGTTTTAGTTTTACTTCAATAATTGACGGCAATGGATTATAACCCAAAAATCCCACAAAATCTTCCCCTAACTCTTCCATCAGATTGTCTTTTGCTTGTTCTTTTGAGATAAACTCAACCTTATTGGCATATTTTTTCTTGGAAAGATCTGACTGAAATTTTTTAATGGATGATTCTTTGGCATTGTCATCAAGAGTAATCGTAAAGCCAATATTTTCTTTTACAAATTCAGAAACTTTTTTTGCATGCAAAATAATTAACCCTAAAAATCCAAGCATTAACAAAACCAATGTAATGCTGATTAATGTAGTAATGTGTGCACTTCTTAAACGCTTTTTATAAAATCTATCTTCAACTTTTGACATAAGAAATCTTTTTCAGCATGTAAAAATATAAAAATATAAGGAATTAAAACACATATCTGAAAATCATTTAATCATCTTTCAAATAAAATCAAGCTAATTTATGTTTTTATGATGAAGTGGTAGAAATTAAAATTAATTCACTACTTTTACATTTTGCTTTTTCCCATTAATGGAAATGAAGGATATGCTTACAATGTAAAAAGCAAAAAAATTAATTATAAAAGAAAGTAAATATTAACATAAAAATATGGCATTAATTAAAGCTTTACAAGGAAAAAAACCTCAATTTGGAGAAAATTGTTATCTATCGGAGAATGCAACAATTATTGGAGATGTTATCTGCGGCAACGAATGTAGTTTTTGGTTCAATTCTGTAGTAAGAGGTGATGTTCATTATATAAAAATGGGTAATAAGGTAAATGTACAAGATGGCGCTGTTATACATGCAACATACAAAACCTCACCTACAAATATCGGCAACAACGTATCTATTGGACACAGCGCCATTGTTCACGGTTGTACTATACACGACAATGTATTGATTGGAATGGGAGCTATTGTGATGGACGATGTGATAGTCGAAAGTAATTCGATTATTGCCGCCGGCTCCATTGTAACCAAAGGCACTCATGTAGAATCCGGAGCGGTATATGCCGGCATTCCCGCAAAAAAAATCAAAAATATTGACAAGCGATTGAGTGAAACAGAAATTCAACGGATTGCCGATAGCTATTTGAAATATTCTTCGTGGTATAAAGAAGAGAAATAGAATATCTTAATGTCCCTTAACATCTTAATGGTTCAAAAAATTGGATATAACCATTAAGGAAAAATTAAAAAACCAATAACCAAAGGCTAAAAGCCAATAACCAACAAATAACACCTAAAAAATAATTTTATATGAAAAAAAATACATTACTTATAGTTTTATTGATAAGTATCTTTTTCACATCTTCATGTGATATTCTTAATCAGGTTGTAGAAGCCTCTCAATTGGCACAATGTAAATTCAATATTCAAAACACACAAAACCTGACTATTGCAGGCATCAATATGCAAAACAAAAACTCTTTTTCAGATTTTTCTTTTCAAGATGCTTTAAAACTAACCAATGTTTTAACATCTAATCGCATTCCGGCAGAAATTACCATTAATCTGAAAGCCAAAAATCCCAATAGCAAAACAGCAGGCATGAATCGTTTAGCATGGACTTTATTGTTAGATAATCAGCAAATTACCAATGGTGTAGTCAATGAAAGAATCAATATTCCTGCTAATGGAAGCAGTACAATTCCTATGACAGTTGCTTTTGATTTAAGGAAATTATTTAGTGGTAAGAGTAAGGATTCTTTTATGAATCTGATTAACAGTTTGACCGGCAAAAACGGAAAAGGTTCAAAAGTGGCATTAAAACTTGTCCCGTCTATAAAAGTTGGCAATCAATTGATTGATTATCCCGGAAATATTACAGTAAATCATACCATTGGAAAATAAAAACCTCAACAGAAATTACATCTGTTAATCAATGAAAAAGGTAATTGTAAATGTAATCAATGATTTATCCACAGACCAAAGGGTGCATAAAGTTTGTGAGACCTTGTTGGGAATGGGCTTTGATGTTGAGTTAATTGGTAGTAGAACATCCAAAAGCATTGCTTTGCCAAAGCGAAAATATCGAACCAAACGAATTCGGTTAAACTTTTCCAAAAGTTTTCTATTTTTTGCTCAATATAATTTGTATTCATTTTTTTACTTGCTTTTTCATCGTTTTGATTTAATTGTTGCCAATGATTTGGACACGTTATTAGCAAGTTGGTTAGCCGCAAAAATCAAAGGAAAGCCGATTGTTTATGATACTCACGAATATTATTGCGGTACACCGGAATTAGTCAATCGTCCCGGAGTTCAAAACTTTTGGCGACGTATTGAGCGGTTTATTTTTCCTCGATTAACGGATGTGATTACCGTTAATGAATCCATTGCTGATTTGTATGAAAAAGAGTATCAAAAACCGCTACATATTGTAAGAAATATTCCTAAAAGACAACAAGATTTTGTATTGACAAAAACCCGAAAAGATTTGCAGCTACCGGAAAACAAGACCATTCTGATTTTTCAGGGTGCAGGCATAAACATGGATAGGGGAGTTGAAGAGCTCGTACAGGCAATGCAGTTTGTTCATGAGAATATCGTGCTGTTGATTGTTGGTTCAGGAACAGTTATTCATTTGATTAAACAATTGGCAAAAGATATTCAAATCGAAGATCGGGTTATTTTTGTACCCCGTGTTCCGCTTCAAGAACTAAGAAATTACACCCAATTGTCTGATTTTGGGCTTACGGTAGATAAAGATACCAACATCAATTATCGTTTTAGTTTGCCTAATAAATTATTTGATTACATTCGTTCAGGGTTGCCAATTATTGCTTCTGAATTAACTGAAATCAAGAAGATTATCACACATTATGATATTGGAACATTTATTAAAAATCATCAACCTCAACATATTGCAGAAGTTATTAATAAAACCGTAGAAGATGAGGAAATGATTCGTAAATGGAAAGAAAATTTACAGTTGGCAGACCAAGAGTTAGCTTGGGAAAATGAAGAGGAAGTATTACAAAAAATTTATCGGAAATATGTCTGAAAAAGCATTACATATTGTAGCATTTGCTGTGCCTTATCCACCTAATTATGGGGGAGTAATTGATGTGTTTTATAAATTAAAATACTTGCATCAAGCCGGAATTGATGTGCATTTGCATTGCTTTACTTATGGTAATCATCTTCCTGATAAAACATTGGAAAAATATTGTAAAACTGTTTCTTACTATCCTCGAAAAACAGGATTATTAACCCAATTTTCTTGGATTCCTTATATTGTAAAAAGTCGAAAAGTAAAGTCTTTACTATTTGATTTACAGAAAGATAATAATCCTATTTTATTTGAAGGATTGCATTGTTGTGGCTTTCTTGCGCATTCTTCTTTGACAAATAGATTGAAAATATACCGTGAAAGCAATATTGAACATCATTATTACCAGCATCTGAGTAAAGCTTCTGACCAATGGCTCAAAAAGATATTTTATAAAGTAGAGGCATTGCGCCTAAAATATTTTCAGAAAACATTACAACATGCGGATAAAATGCTTGTGGTTAGTGAAAGCGATACAAGCTATTTGAAGCGAGTTTTTCCACATCATGACATTAGACATTTGCCCTCTTTTCATGCAAATCAACAAGTAGATGTTTTGAGTGGAAAAGGTGATTATGTTTTATATCATGGAAAACTTTCTGTAGAAGAAAATTTGGTGGCAGCAACATATATTATTAAACATATTTTTTCAAATATAACCGTCCCTTTAAAAATAGCAGGACTTACACCACCTTCCTCATTAAAAAAATTAGTGGCTCAATATCCACATATTGAACTTATCGAAAATCCATCGAATGAAGAAATGGATGCATTAATTCAACATGCACAAATTCATTTATTAATGACCTTTCAACCTACAGGTTTAAAACTAAAGTTACTAAATACTTTGTATAAGGGTCGACATGTATTGGTCAACAAACACATGATAGCCGGCACACATCTTAAATCATTATGTCATGTAGCAGATACTAATAAAGAGTTTATCCAAGAAATAAATTTTCTTATGAAAAAAGAATTTGATAATCAAATGATTAAACATCGAACGATCATTCTTCAACAACATTATTCCAATGAAAAGAATTTAGAAAATCTACTGACTGTTTTATTTGAATAATGTAACTCTGTTTAAACACTCTCCTCTACACTCAAAAGATAGTTACACAAGAATAATAAAATAAAAACAGTACGGCTATAAGCGGGATTCTGTACCTTTTCAGGTTTCTATCATTTATCTCGACATAATGTCGCCATTATGTTCTAGCAGTTCACCCCCCGAAATCGAACGAGCAGCTCTCAATTTTCGGTATACGTAACCTTGCACCCCATAAGGTTTACTCGGCAACATTGGTCACCCAATGTTCGGTGTGCTCTTACCACACCTTTTCACCCTTACCTTACCCATGAGATAAGGCGGTTATTTTCTGTAGCACTGTCTGTTTTTGTCATCTGACAAAACCTTCCCGTTAGGAAGTATGGTTGCTCTGTGGTGTCCCGACTTTCCTGACCATGAAACAAATTCCATGCTCCGATAGAACACCGTACTGTTGTTTTATGTAAGTGATGAATGATAAGTGATAAGTTTTTTCATCCTATTCATTACCAAATTACCACATGAATTCCATTCACCATTTATAATTCACCATTTATAATTCTATCAGCTATTGCAATCAACCTCAATGGCTCCATTTCCATATTGCAAAAATTGTGCATTTCTAACCATTAAATTAGGATATTCTTCACGAATAATTGTTGTAATTTTATTTTTTAATACACCATTGCCAATACCATGAATAAAGATTACTTTTTGGTATTGATTTGTTAAAGCACTTTCCAATGTTGAGCGAAAATAGTTAATCTGATAATTTAAAATTTCACCACTATTCATTCGGTTATAATCCTCTCTAAGTGCCGATATATGCAAATCTACTTCTGCTTCGGCAAGAGCTATTTTATGTTTATCAATCAACTTTTGAGGTTTGGAAACCTCCTTTTTCTCCTGTTTTACACCATATTTATTCCTTGATTTTGAGAAATAATCGTTTTGATTTAGCTTCCCCACGGATGACCATTCAGCAACCGTTACTGTAATTGCTAATTCATTCAATAGAGGTTCTCTTTTATAGGTGTTTTCCTGATAAAATTTACTGCCTTGAACTTTGTAATGACTACTTACCGGCAGTGGTATTTCTTCCATATTTTCACCTTGAAATAATACCTGAACTACACCTTTCAAAATTTCGTCTAATTTCTCTCTTTCGTAAGTGTCAATCAATATTTTTTGCTGAGCTTTCAGTGTGTCATTATCTTTTACAGAATATTGATCGCCTGATTTTACAAGCCAACTATATACAATATCATAATCTGTATGGTTAAGTATATACAAATTAATACCGCCGGAAACCAAAAATTTCTGATCCTGAGGTGAAAAAGAAAGGTATATTCCTTTAGGAACCGCATTTTTACCGTAAGACAATGAACTATTGCGTTTTAATGCTATATCTGTGGATTCGGTAGCAATGGTTGTATTTTGTACAGGTGTTTCTTCTTCAACAACTGCCTCATTAAAAAAGCTTCTTCCGGGTACTTTCTGACTTTCTACCTTTATTAATTCTGAAGGCAATGTAGGAATGTCAAATCCATCTTCAATGGTTACATGCACCAAATTGCTATTTACAATCTTGCTAACTACCCCTCCTCCACTTTCATTCAAAAACCGAACACGGTCTCCAACTTTAAACTTCATGTTATTTTAACTAATGGCTATATTAATTTTTGGATTTTATTACAATTGTTTTCCGATATAAGCTTCTAATTTTCTAATATCAGCGGTAAAACGACGAATACCATCTGATAATTTTTCAGTAGCCATAGCATCTTCATTCATCAACCATAAGAAATTTGCTTCGTCTGCCGAGATTTTTTCAATATTCATGGCTTTAGCTTTTTCAACTGACAAGGTTTGTGTAATTGTAGCTGAATCTTCTTCTAATTCTGCCAATAAATTAGGGGAAATGGTCAATAAATCACAACCCGTTAGTTCTTTGATTTCTCTGGTATTTCTAAAACTCGCTCCCATGATTTCCGTAGTGTAATCAAACTTCTTGTAATAATTATAAATATCATGTACTGATTGCACACCGGGATCTTCTTTTGCCGGAATATGGTCAACACCTTGCTTGTTTTTATACCAGTCCAAAATTCGACCTACAAATGGAGAGATCAATGTAATATTGGCCTCAGCACAAGCAATGGCTTGTATTTTGTTAAACAATAATGTTAAGTTAGTATGAATTCCCTCTTTTTCAAGAATTTCTGCTGCACGAATTCCTTGCCATGTAGAGGCGATTTTAATCAATACTTGATCATTTTTTATGCCATTATCATTATAAAGTTTAATGATTTTTCGTGCTTTCTCAATGGTTTTTTCTGTGTGAAAAGACAAACGAGCATCTACTTCCGTAGAAACTCTTCCCGGTACAATTTTTAGGATTTCTAATCCGAAATTTACTGCTACTTTATCCATAGCTGCGGTTAATTGTTCTTCCTTATTACCGGCTTGTTTTTTACCGTAGGCAACAGCTTCTTCTACAAGATGTTGATATTTCTCATCTTGAGCCGAAGCATAAATTAATGATGGATTTGTGGTTGCATCTGTCGGTGTGAATTTTTTCATAGATTCAAAATCTCCGGTATCGGCAACTACTTTTGTGTATTTTTTCAGTTGTTCTAATGCGTTCATATCAATTATTTTTTTGCAAAAGTAGGAAATGTTTATGGAAAAAGATATTTGAACCTGTTTAATTATCGGATTAATTTTTTGACTAAAGGATGTACAATGAATATTTTTTTTGGGAAAATAGATATACTTTTACTTTCAAAAGAAAAATCCACGATTAAAAATACAAAGAGGTTGCCCTGTTCAGATAACCTCTCCTTTTGACCTTTCCAATATCTTTAGTCTCTGTAAGAAAATAATAGGCTTAACAAATTAGATTATTTTACAATCAACAATTTCGTAGCTGATTTTCCTTTCTCTATTTGTAAAAAATATTGACCTTCTGATAGTTGTTTCAAATCTATTTGCGGATTGTTTTCCTGCAATTTTTCTTGATAAACAACTTTTCCACTTATATCAAAAATAGTCAATACTTTACCCATTACATCATCACTATTAATAACAAATTGTCCATTATTAGGTTGTGGATATATTTCTAATGTCTTATTTTGCATATCCTGAACACCAATACCACTCAATGTAGTAAAATCTTTGATAGTAGCTTCTCCCCACTCATCCAAAGCATTTTTTCCAATAGCAATGGCTTTATATTGGGTTTTTGGTGTTAAACCTACCCAGTTCCATTCGTCCACTTCATATTGTGGATAAGGACTATTTTGAATAACTGAAATGGCTGAATCTGCACCAATTTCATTAAAATATTCAAGGGTAATCAAACCGTCGAAGAAAACTGCTGTTTCCGCATTAGGTGTTGCTTTCATTACAACAGATGTATCTGTAATTCCATTAAGTTCCACCTCAATTAATGATAAACCTTCACCTCCAAAACCCAATGTTACCACATTTATAGAATCAAGTGGAAAAGGATTTCCATCGCTATCATACGGGCGAGCAAAAATGGTGTAAGTTGTTTTTGGCTCCATACCATCATAAAGGTGTGTATAATTTCCTGATTGCTGAATTCCCCATTGTGTTACTAAAGCATCAACAGTTGTACCCATTCCTGCTGCAAATGATTGCATATTTCCTTGTGGAGCAGCTACAAAATCATAATAAGCACATGCTGTATTTGGGTTAAAGGATACCTCAATGGTGGTTTCCGTAACTTCTCCTGCAACAATATTAACTGAAGGGTTGTCTTTTTCTCTTTGTGCGATCTTTGTTCTTTCAACCTGAGCCATTAAAGAACTCAATGAAAAACAAACTAAAACTAATAATAATGCTTTCCTCATCTTTTTATACTTTATTAAATTAAAAAGGCAAACTTATAAGTTTTTTTTCTTAATATGAATTAATTTGTTACTTTTTTGTGATTTAATATGGCTTTTTATTTAAAAATTCAGACGGACAAGCGTATTAGTCAAGAAAATCATTACTTTTATAAAAAATATCACTTTGAGATGGATAATGTAATGCTTAGACAAGAAACAATTGTGGCCCCGGCAACGGTTCAAGGGCAATCAGCAATTGCTGTAGTAAGAATGTCGGGAAAAGAGACCTTTAAAATCATTAAAAAGGTATTTTTTCCCCTAAAGAAAATCAAGTTTGAGGATATTAAAACGCATCAACTTTTATTTGGTGTGATAAAGAATCAATCCGGTGAATTAGTTGATGAAGTGTTGGTTAGTTTTTTCAGAAATCCCCATTCTTATACCGGCGAAGACAGCGTAGAAATATCTTCTCATGGTTCTCCTTATATTCAACAACGAATTTTGGAATTACTCATAGACTGTGGAGCAACCTATGCCAACGCAGGAGAATTTACCATGCGTGCCTATGCCAACGGAAAAATGGATTTGGCACAAGCCGAAGCGGTAACAGATATTATTGCTGCTCAAACAGAAGCTTCTCATAAAATTGCCATGCAACAAATGCGCGGCAGATATTCCAATACCATGAAAAAACTGCGTGAGGATATGCTTCATTTCATGGCTTTACTGGAATTGGAACTGGATTTTTCCGAAGAAGATGTGGAGTTTGCCGACAGAACACAACTATTACAATTGCTCAACGTGGTAAAAACAGAAATTAACGGATTGACAGATTCATTCAAAATGGGTCAGGTAATTAAAAATGGAGTTCCTGTAGCTATTATTGGCGCGCCAAATGTAGGGAAATCTACCCTGCTCAATGCTTTGCTCAATGAAGAAAAGGCCATTGTTTCGGATATTCCAGGAACTACTCGCGATGTAGTTGAGGATAGCATTGTAATGAATGGTATTAGTTATCGTTTTATAGATACTGCCGGACTGCGTGATGCCAGTGATGAAATAGAACAATTGGGAATTGAGCGTTCTTATGAGCAAGCTAAGAAAGCAGATATTATATTATATGTTGTAGATGCTTCTCTTTTGAATGTACAAACACTAAAAAAAAATATTGACAATCTGCTTTCGGGTATTAAAAAAGAAGTTGAATGTATTGTAATATTTAACAAAAGTGATAAAAGTGATATTAATCTATCAGACATTTCTTTACATGAAAACGTAAAAATGGTCTCTATTTCTGCCAAACAAAAAATAAATCTTACAGCACTTACTGATTTATTACAACAACATGTTAATACAACCTCCTTAAATCAGCAAACAGTTGTATCAAATGCACGTCACTATGACGCTTTGGTAAAAGCAAAAACAGCAATAATCAGTGCCGAAGAAGGATTTGCATTAAATGTTCCTACTGATCTTATTGCCATTGATATCAGAACAGCAATTTATCACATTGGCGCCATTACCGGTCAAGTATCTTCAGATGAAGTATTAGGGCACATCTTTGGGAACTTTTGTATTGGGAAGTAAGAAAATCGGACAAATTGAAAGTTGTAGTTTCAATTTGTCCGATTTTTTATTTGTTTATATCAAAATTTAAACTTATTTTTGGACAAAAATAAAGTACAACTTTCAATTTGTCCGAAAAATGAGTAGAAAAATAATCCAAAGACAGCAACAAAAAGAATTAGAGCGAGTTCATAAAATGTATTCTGTAATTGTGCTTACAGGTCCTCGGCAATCGGGAAAAACAACACTTTGTAAAGAAGTTTTTAAGGATTATCACTATGTTAATTTGGAAGATATAAGTTTGCGAGATTTAATTTTAACTTCGCCAAAAGCCTTTTTAAAACAATATAAAAAAGGTTTAATTTTAGATGAAGTCCAAAATGTTCCTGAATTATTATCATACATTCAAGTTGTTGTAGATGAAGATGAAACGGCTAAATTTATTTTAACAGGAAGTAGTAATTTCGCTTTAATGGAACGAGTTACACAATCGTTAGCGGGTCGTTCAGCAGTGTTTTCATTGTTGCCTTTGTCACATCAAGAATTAGGAACTCAAATTCAAAAAACAGATACCAACGAACTGATTTTGAAAGGTGGTTATCCTGCTGTTTGGGGAAAAGATTTTCCAGTGCAAGATGTAAGCCGAAACTATTACAATACTTATGTAGAGAGAGATGTTAGGCAACTTTTGAAAATCAAAGAAATGAATCATTTTCAAACTTTTATAAAACTTTGTGCAGGAAGAATAGGAACGGAACTCAACGCATCAAACCTATCAAATGAAGTAGGTGTTTCTGCTCCGACTATTAAAGAATGGATAAGTGTTTTGGAAGCATCGTACATTTTATTTCATTTGCCATCATTTTTCAGAAACATAGGAAAACGATTAGTAAAATCGCCAAAAATTTATTTTTGCGATACGGGTTTGGCGTGTTTTTTACTTGGCATTGAAAACGAAACACAATTAGAAACACACCCACTTCGTGGAAATTTATTTGAGAATATGGTTGTTTTGGAGTTTTTGAAAAACCGATTTAATCAAGGTAAAAATTCTAATCTTTATTTTTATAAAGACAAATCTCAAAACGAGGTGGATTTAATAGAAGAAAATGGAATAAAGTTAAATGCCTACGAAATAAAATCAGCAAAAGCATTTACAAAATCCTTTACCAAAGGTTTAGATTATTTACGAAAAACTATCGGTAATGATGTAGTATCAACCCAAATCATTTACGATGGCGAACACGATATTTTTTCAGAAGAAAATGGAATGATTAATTTTAGAAATATCAATTTTTGAAAACAACCGAAAACAAAGTATTACACCTAAATTACAACTCATAAGGCTGTAAGCCTTGTAAATAAAGGGTGTTTCACTTTCTGTATTGGAAAATAAGATTAACTTTCCAAAAAGTTTAATGTTTATGAATCATTAAATAGATTATTTACACATGTAAAATACTAGAATACTGAAATTTACTATTGAACTCATTTCAAAATCTCTTTCATGAAAAAATGATATGAAATCTAAATTAAGTAAAACATATAAGCAACAATTAACTGAATTAAGAGAAATTGTCCATTCCTGGGGATTATTAGACAATGTACCATTAGATGAATACGACAGTGTTGTCCATTTAATTATTTCACAATTGAATAATGGAGCTAATAAATATAAAATATCAAAAGTATTAACCTTTGAATTGTGTCATAATTATGGGTTTTCTTTGAAATATTTAGAAATTGACAAGTGGGTTTTTGAAATATTAGAATGGTGGAATAAAATAAAATAACGACGACTTCAAGATATTTTAAATATTTTACTGTTAATCAATATATTAAAATCAAATAATTACATTCGAAAATTTTGATTGAAATATCGTTTAATAATCTGACGAATTGGGTAAATAATAGCAAGAAATCCAATAGTCATCACTGTAACAAAAACCAATATCACATCAGAAAACTGAAGCGAAACCGGATAGGCATTCACGATAAAAGAACCGGAATCTGCTAATTTTATCAATCCGAATTTTTCTTGAACCAAACAAATGACAATGCCTAATACCAACCCTAAAACACTTCCTAATCCTAAAATTAACAACCCTTCGACATAAAAAATCTTTTTAATGACTTGTTGGTTTGCACCTAAATTCCAAAGTTGTTGTAATTCTTTTTTCTTATCAATAATGATAATGAGGATAGAGCCGATAATATTAAAGGTAGCAATAAGAATGATAAAGCTAAGAATTAAGAAAATCGCCAATTTTTCTGATTTCATCATTTTATATAACAATGCCTCTTGCTCTTGATGATCTTTCACCTCAAATTTGTCACCAAATGCTTTTTTCAACTGCTCTTTAATTCTGTTTAATTGGCTTTTATCATTCAAATAAATATCAACAGCAGAAAGCTGATGTTTTTTCTCAGTTAAATCTCTTACAAAACGCAATGGAACAATTACATATTTGCTATCAATATCTTGCTGAATGGAAAAAATACCGGAAAGTCCAATTTTTTTAGCATTAAAAGGCTTACTAATGCCTAAATCAGAAGATACTTTGGGTACATACACCGACAAACTCACATCTCTTAAATCTTCCTTATTCACATCCAAATGATAAGCGGTCGCCATACCCACAATCGCATAATTAAGGTTTCCTTCCTGCAAAACAGGATAACCACTTACCACCATAGATTTTGTGCGATTGAGTAAAGTATAAGTGGGTTGCACTCCTTTCAAAGAAACTACATATTGCTTGTTGCCATTCTTTATCAATGCATCCTCTTCCAATACATTAATAGATTTATCTATTCCCTGTATTTTTTCAATGGATTGCAGTGCCGGTAAACTGTCGTTAAAATATTTCCCATACTTAGCTGTAATTTTAATATCCGGATTAAACGTGCTGTAAAGTGAAGATATCAGCATTTCAAAACCATTAAAAACACTCAATACGATGATTAACGACATGGTACCAACAACAATTCCTGCCGTGGCAACGCCGGTAATCATATTAATCATATTGTATGATTTCTTGGAAAAAAGGTAGCGCTTTGCTATGTAGTAGGGAAAATTCACTATGCTTTAAAGGCTTTTACAATTAATCCTGTTCCGGTTTTGTGATTTTTTCGCACATCCATTGCATTTAAAATCAAGACAAAAGGCATGGTAATTAAGTAATAAAAAGGTAAAATGATAAAAAATATCTTTGATAAATTGAGCATGAGAATAGGATATTTCATAGACAATTTCCAAGATATTTTTCCCGGTGTACCATAAGAATATCTTGCTTCAGTTTTTTCAAATCCTGCTCGTTTCAGTTTTGCTTGGATATCATCAATATTATAACCATCCCTCACATGTTCATCAATAAATGATTCTCCCTCATGGTCATGGTCATGCACATCAGACCCACCTTGGTCACTTGGGGTGGAAATCAGTAACATCCCTCCGGATTTCATTGATGCATAGAAATTCTTAAATACTTCCTCATCCTCCAATATATGCTCCATAACATCTACCGACAATACAAAATCATATTGATTTTCTTCATTAAATTGCGTTAAATCAGCATATTCAAAATGGGCATTAGACAGATTTATTTTCTTAAAAAATTGATTGCAATCATCCACTTGTTCTTGTTTTACATCCACACCCTTTACTTGCCAATTTTTGTTCCGACTTGCCATATAATAGCTATATTGACCAAATCCGGAACCGGCATCCAAAAGATGTTTTTGCTGATTTTCGTTTGTTTTTGCCCAACGATTCACCTCTCTTTTTACATGCCAGGTTCGTAATAACAAAACATCAAGCATTTTGTAAAATAATTTCCTTAAAAAAGGTGTGGTATTAAAAACTTTTCCTAATGTTCTTTTTATAGGATCATATTTCATATTGTATTCTTTTTATGGATGATTTCTAAAATAACAACCTGAATAGCAATGATTAACATTCAAATAAAATCATAACTTTTATTCATTTTAGTATATTCAAATCCTTATTTTTTGCTAAATTAAACAAAAGGTAAATAAAATAAAGAATTGCAGGTGTAAAAAATCCTTATTTGTAATGGATGACAGCGTTAAAAATAAAAAATCACAATGGATTTTACAGTTTTATGTAACTTTGCAAAAAACATGAAATGATAGAAATTGACAATATACTTGTTTCAGAAGAAATTATAAATCGATATTTTGCCTGCGACATCAAAAAATGTAACGGATTTTGCTGTGTGTATGGAGATGCCGGAGCGCCTCTTGAAAAAGAAGAGGTGTTTATTTTAGAACAATATTTAGATGATATAAAACCTTATCTTACCGATGAGGGGAACCGTTCCATTAAAAAGCAAGGCGTTTTTGTAAAAGATGATGATGGCGACTTGGTAACACCACTTATTGAGGGTAAAGAATGTGCTTATACCGTTTTTAGTCAAGGTGTTGCATTATGTGGTATTGAACAAGCCTTTTTTGATGGGAAAATAGATTTTAGGAAGCCCATATCGTGTCATTTATACCCCATAAGAATTGGTGCTTTAAGACAAGGAAAAGAATTTTTAATCTATCACAAGTGGGAAATTTGTGGAGATGCTTGCACGTTGGGGAAAAGGAATAAAACACCTATCTATCGTTTTACCAAAGATGCCTTGATAAGGAAATATGGCAAAGAATGGTACGATAAATTATCAGCTGCTGCCGATTATCTATCTAATGAATAAGGTTTTTCTTCAAACACTAAATCTGTCTGATTTTTGAAAGCAAATAGTCAAAAGATTTTATCAAAATAAATATGATAAATAAAACCACAATAATTGTGGCTCCGGAGGGGATTTCATAAAAATAGGATAAAATTAATCCAAAAAACATGCCGGCAAATGCAATGATTACAGAAAGTAAAAGAATGGAAGCATACTTTTTGGTAATAATATTGGCTGTGGTTTGAGGCAAGGTTAGAAGCGAAATCACCAAAATAACACCAATTACCCTGATAGAAAGCACCATAACCAATGCAGTAAGCACAATCATGATATATTTAAAGAAGTTTACATATTTAATGCGAGTAGCGGCAAAATCCTCATTATAAGCAATAAATAAAATCGGTTTGAAAAAATAAAGGGAAAATAGCCCCACAATAAGGGTTAGGATGAGCATAACCATTATTTCGTCGGAAGATATGGTAAGAATATTCCCAAAAAGATAACTCATTAAATTGGGAACATAACCCGGTGTTAAAGACATAAAGACAATCCCCAACGACATGCCAAGCGACCAAAATATACCAATCAAAGTGTCATATCGCATTTTTTTGTGAATAGACAAGTATTCTATGCCCAAAGCCGATAATACGGCAAAAATTACAGCACCTAACAGTGGATTAATCCCTAAAAAAAATCCAATGCCAATGCCGCCAAAAGAAGCATGGGTAATTCCACCGCTGATAAACACAATTCTTTTGGTAACAATATAGGTGCCGATAATGCCACTTAACAAACTGACCAGTATCGAAGCCCAAATGGCATTCTGAAAGAATTCATACTGAAATAGTTGTAATATTTCATTCATGATGATGAGATTTTAAAACCGTATGTGGAATTTGTCCGTGAGAAATGAGTTGCATAGGACAATTGTAGGTGTTCAATTGTTCTTCGGTAATGATATTCGAAAGATGATGATGTAAGGTTTCATTCACACAAGCAATTGATTTTACATAAGAAGAAATTGTTCCCAAATCATGAGAAATCATGATAATTGCCATACTTTTGTTGAGTTCTAACAAATTGTGATACAGTTCGTTCTCAAATTGATTATCCACAAATGTATCCGGCTCGTCTAAAATTAATAATTCCGGATTTGAGATGATAGCCCGGCAAAGAAAAACCCGCTGCATTTGTCCGCCCGACAATTCTCCTATGGGTTTGTTGATTAAATGTTCAATACCTACAAAATCCAATGTTTCTTCAATCTTTTTTCGGGTATTTCGATACGAAAATAGGCCCAATTTTCGATGATTCATCAATCCGGATTGCACTACCTCAAATACCGTAATTGGGAATTGTTTATCATGTGTATTAATCTGTGGCAAATAACCAATGCCATTATTTGTATCAATATAAGATTGAACTTTACCGCTTTGTGGTTTCAGCAAATTGAGCATAACCTTGATGAGGGTAGTTTTCCCGCCACCATTAAGGCCTATAATGCCAATAAAATCATCTGAATAAACCTCAAAATTGATATTTCTTAGTACAGGTTTTTGATAACCTGCCACAACATTTTTTAACGAAAAAAGGAGTTTTTTACTCACGCAGTTACATTTTTTATTGAGGATTCATTTTTGTCCAAGGCAATTCTTCAATCAACATAATTACATTTTTATCCACATCATAATGATATTGATAGAAACGTTTTTTTGAACTTTTTCTATTGTTATCAATGTAATTGTTTAAAAAGAAATCGAAAAAGTATTGGGCTTGATTGGCAGCAATATCTTCTACAAAACGATAGATATTATCTAAGGTCATGTTATGTTTTTTATAACGATATTTCACTTTTCCGGAGAATTTTTGATAAAAATACCCGTCAATAATATCTGAAATAGAGTCATGAACAAAAAACAAGGCTTTTTGCTGATTACGTTGAATATTAATCCATGAATCTAAATTAATGGCATCCACATCAAAATACTTAAGATATTCTTTGCGGTTAAAATAACCAACATCTGTGGTCTTTTTTATGTATTCATTCAATTCTATTTGAGAATAGGTTACGGATAACGGCGTTAGCGAATCCTGTTTAAGATTTTCCGGCATTTTTTGGTTAATCAACACCTCATACCCATATTTTTTTAACTGATTAGCAAATCCTTTTTCATAAGCCGTTTTAATTTTCTCTTTATCCAAAAACTGGATATACTTACTTTCATAAAAACGAATAGAATCAATTTGTTGACTGGTTAATTGAGTAGTATCTTGCTGTGTTGGCCTGTAAGAAACCATAAACATATTATCAGTAGAATAAAGATAAACCTTAGGTCTTTTATTGGCAGAAATAAACTCTTTTGCCAATCGCCGATCGATACTGCACGACGATATTACAAACAATATCATCATGAAAAACAGTATGTTTTGATGTTTTTTTATATTCATTTTTCTTCTTTTTTATGCAAAATTATTCATTATTCTAACGTGAAAATAATACAAAAATTGGAAAATCGGTCAAAATATGCCGTTTTTGTGAAAAAATCATGTACTTTTGAATGTCTAAATCAAAAAAACAGGAAAATGAAAATAGCTTTAGCACAAATAAATACAACAGTTGGTGATATTGATGGGAATAAAGAAAAAATTATAAACTATATACAACAAGCAAAAAAGGAAAAAGCAGATATTGTTGTTTTTCCGGCTTATGCCATTTCAGGATATCCACCCAAAGATTTGTTATTATCAAAAGCTTTCCATAAAAAGAATGAAGAAGCTTTGGAGGAAATTAAGAAACATACAAAAGATATTGGAGTTGTGATAGGGAATCCGGAAACAATTGATGATGAAGATATTGACGATGATTTTCTTGATGAACTTGATGAAGATTCCGATGAGCTTTTTGATGATGAATTTGATGATTTTTTTGAAGATGAAGAGTTTGAAGGAGATTTTGATATAGTCACTGATGATAATGATAATTTTGGGAATGAATTATTAGATTCTCTTTTTGAAGTACCGCACTTAGTGAATTGTGTATTTTTCTTATACAATGGGGAAATATTGAATAAAGAATATGATATTGATTTGCAGAAAAATATCTTTTTTAATCCAAAAGAATATTTTTATGATGCTATGAAAGAGCCTGAGGCTTTTATTTTTAAGGGTAAAAAATGTCTTTTATCCATTGGAAATCTTTCTCTTAGTAAGATGGTGATTTTAGAAAAATATGATGCTATGTTAGATTATGTGATTCATGTTGACGCCATGGTTTTGCAAGATAATATGGAAGAATTATTGTTTCATGTAAAGGCTAATAATGTAGTTAATCTTACCGGAGCAAAATTTGTTTATGTAAATCAAGTAGGGGCAAATGATAGTATGGTACTTCAAGGTAAATCATTTGTAATGGATGGCCATAAAGACAAGATTAAGATGGAGGAACTCCCAGAATTAGAAGAGGCATTTAAAGTGATGAATATAAACCATTTAAAGGTTGTTGAATTGTTCGACACAGATCATGATACCCAATTCATCAAAAAAGCATTGGTATTGGGTGTGAGGGATTATTTTCAGAAATCCGGTTTACAAAAAGCGGTAGTTGGACTTTCCGGCGGAATAGATTCAGCTGTAGTTGCGGCACTTGCCGTAGAAGCATTGGGAAAAGAAAATGTATATGGTGTATTGATGCCATCTAAGTTTTCTTCCACACATTCAGTAGAAGATGCTCAGAAATTAGCCGAAAATTTGGGCATTGATTATGATATTATTCCAATTCATAAGATGTATGACAGTGCTATTGAGACATTAAAGCCTGTTTTTAAAGATAAGCCTTTTGATGTTACGGAAGAAAACCTACAAGCCCGTATTCGTTCCAATATTTTAATGGCAATTTCCAATAAATTTGGATATGTTTTACTGAATACCTCTAACAAAAGTGAAAGTGCTATGGGATATGGCACCCTTTACGGTGATTTAAGCGGTGCGATTTCTGTTTTGGGCGATGTATATAAATCAAGCGTTTTCATTTTGGCAGATTATATCAATAAAGATAAAGAAATTATTCCTCAACATACCATCAGCAAACCTCCATCAGCTGAACTTCGCCCTAACCAAAAGGATAGCGATTCATTACCGGATTATGGTTTGTTAGACAATATCTTACATCGATATATTGAAGAAAGAAAAGATGTGGAAGATATTATTGAAGAGGGTTTTGATGCGGCATTGGTAAAAAAAATTATCAAAACAGTAAATCGTTTTGAATTTAAAAGAAAGCAAACTCCTCCACCTATTGTTGTGTCAAAAGTTCCGTTTGGCATTGGAAGAGAAGTACCAATTGTGGGGAAGAAAGATTATTAAAAATCAATGCTTCGCTAAATGAAGAATTATGAATCCAACACATTAAGGACAAAAAATTAACAGTTTAAGTAAATTCATCAAATTTAGAGGCATAAAATATAACCTATAAATCTGTGTAAAAAAATAAATTTCAAATAATTGAAAGCCAATATTCTATTGAGACTTATCTGTTAATAAAACTAAATATTATGTATTTGTTTTGGCCATGTTATTTTTGTATATTCATCAAAGAAAGGGTGTATTTTAAAGAAAAAACATTAAATTTGGCTTTTTTAAGGAAATAAAGTTAATTAATAATAATCGTTTAAACATAATTTTATGACAGAACAAATTAGAAAATCGTTAAGGGATTCCAAAACGGCAAGGTGGACAGCATTGGCAATTGTTGCTTTTACCATGCTTACGGGATATTTATTTCAAGAGATTATCTCACCTTTAAAACCTATGTTGGAAAGTGCATATGGTTGGACAGGTTCTGATTTTGGAACAGTAACCAGTGCTTATGGATGGTTCAATGTGTTCTTATTCATGCTTGTTATTGTAGGTATTATTTTGGATAAGGTTGGTGTTAGAATTTCAGCCATATCATCTGCTTTAATCATGTTAATTGGAGCCGGTATTAAATATTATTCACTTAAATATGTGAGTTCATCAGAAATGGTTAATGCAATATTATTTGGAAATATTAAAGTTCAGGTATTGCTTGCCGGATTAGGTTTTGGTATTTTTGGTGTTGGGGTAGAGTATGCCGGTATTACAGTTTCTAAAATCATTGTAAAATGGTTTAAAGGTAAAGAAATGGCATTGGCTATGGGATTGGAAATGGCTACAGCTCGTTTGGGTTCATTCGTTGCATTATTTGCCGCTCCTTTTATTGCTAAAAGCATGGGAATTACCGCACCAATCGCAATGGGTGTTGTAATGTTAATCATTGGACTTGTGTTCTTCTTCTTTTATTATGGAATGGACAAAAAATTGGATGCTGAAATCAGTGCTGAAGAATCAGAAAGCGATGATTCAGAAGAGTTTAAAATCAGAGATATTGTAGATATTATTGGAAACAGAGGATTTTGGTATATCGCCATCCTTTGTGTATTATTCTACTCAGCTGTTTTCCCATTTTATAAGTACGGTCCGGACTTAATGGTAAACAAATTTGGGGTAAGTAAAGATTTTGCAGGAATTGTACCAAGTTTATTGCCTTTTGGAACTATTCTTTTAACACCATTCTTTGGAAACTTATATGATAGAAAAGGAAAAGGTGCTTCTATTATGTTCTTAGGTGCTATTCTTCTTATTTTTGTGCATGTAACATTATGGTTACCTCAATTAAACAGTATTGCAATTGCTGTAGTTGCTGTAATTGTTTTAGGAATTGCTTTCTCATTAGTACCATCGGCAATGTGGCCATCAGTACCAAAAATTATTCCTGAAAGACAACTTGGAACGGCTTATGCTTTAATCTTCTGGGTACAAAACTGGGGATTAATGGGTATTCCATGGTTATTAGGAAAAACATTAGACTGGACAAACCCTGAAATTGTTAAGCAATTAGCAACTAAGAGAGCAGAATTTGAAGCACTTGGATTAAACAATGCTCAAATTGCTGAAAAAATGGATGCTTTAAGAGCAGCAGGCGAAATACAACCTTGGGATTATTCTCAAACATGGTTAATCTTTATCGCTTGTACTGTATTAGCTTTAGTATTTGCTTTCTTATTAAAAGCTGAAGACAAACGCAAAGGATATGGTTTGGAATTGCCAAACATTCAAAAATAATATTTAAAAATCATTTAAGAAAAAAGGCAATGAATAGAACTCATTGCCTTTTTTTGAAACCTAAAATAGTTGTCATGTATAAAAGTATACTGAAACCGATTTTTTTCCTGTTTAATCCGGAAACGGCCCACAAAATTGTGGTTACAACCATAAAAACAACATGGAAAATTCCATTTGTTAAGCAAATTGCCCGAAAAATGTGTCGGGTAGAAGATCCACGGTTAGAAAAAAAATTATTTGGTTTACATTTTCCTAATCCGGTAGGTATGGCAGCGGGTTTTGATAAAGAAGGAAAATTGTATAATGAACTTTCAGATTTAGGATTTGGGTTTGTAGAAATCGGTACTTTTACCCCTAAGGGACAATCCGGGAATCCAAAGCCTCGTTTGTTTCGCATTCCAAAAGATGAAGGCTTAATCAATAGAATGGGATTTAATAATTCAGGGGTGGAAGAAGCTGTAAAACGGTTAAAGAAAAACAAGCCTCGTTGTATTATTGGAGGAAATATTGGAAAAAATACAGCAACACCCAACGAAAAAGCCCTTGATGACTATAAAATGGCTTTTGACACCTTATTTCCTTATGTTGATTATTTTGTGGTTAATGTAAGTTGCCCTAATGTAACAGATTTATGTGAACTGCAAGATAAAGATTCTTTGAATGATATTTTAAAAGCTGTAACTACATTAAACCAAAGTAAATCCAATCCTAAACCGATTTTGCTCAAAATATCTCCGGATCTCAATTTCAATCAAATAGAAGACACTTTATCCATTGTAAAAGCAAATAATGTTGATGGAATTATTGCCACCAATACATCTGTAAGCCGAGCAAATCTCAAAACAGATTCAACAGAAATTCAAAAAATTGCTAATGGTGGATTGAGTGGAAAACCTATCAAGAAACGTTCGACAGAAATTATCCGTTTTATTTCGGATAAAACCAATGGCTCCTTACCGATTATTGGGGTTGGAGGCATCTTTTCTGCCGAAGATGCCATCGAAAAATTAGACACCGGTGCGGATTTAGTTCAAATCTATTCTGGATATATTTATGAAGGCCCAATGTTGGTAAAAAGAATTAATAAGGCGTTGTTACAAAAAGAAGAAAACAGAAAATAAGATATTAGTTAAAAACCAAAACCTAACAACTAAGAGCAAAACTTTAAAACATAATGTTTAATTTCTCAAGAGACTGCTCTTTTAACCAAACATCCTATCTACCTATTGTTCATTAAATTGACAAAAAAACATATCAATTTTTAACAATACAAATATGTTAAAATGTTTTTTTAACTTTGCAAACAAATATATTGATGAGTACAAGTTATATGATGAAAAAAAACATATTAATTACAGGAGCTACTTCAGGTATAGGGAAAGCTGTATCAGAACGATTTGCAAAGGAAAAACATCATAATATCATTATTACAGGAAGACGAAATGATCGCTTGATTGCATTAAAAGAAACCTTAGAAAGTAAATATGCAGCCAATGTTTTAACTTTATGTTTTGATATAAGAGAATTGCAAGAGGTAAAAAAAGCGATACAATCTATTCCTGAAAGTTTTTTACCAATCAATATTTTAGTAAATAATGCGGGATTAGCTGTGGGGTTAAACCCAATACAGGAAGGTCTAATTGAAGATTGGGAACGAATGATAGATACCAATGTAAAAGGAATGCTTTATATTTCAAGAGAAATTTTGCCTTTTATGGTAAAAGATGGGCAAGGTCATGTTATCAACATTGGTTCAACTGCCGGAAAAGAAGTATATCCGGGCGGAAATGTGTATTGTGGAACTAAGCATGCTGTTGATGCCATTTCCAAAGGCATGAGAATAGACTTGTTAAAACACAATATAAAAGTAACCCAAATTAGACCGGGAATGGTAGATACCGAATTCTCTTTGGTTCGATTTAAAGGAGATCAACAAAAAGCAGATGATGTATATCAAAATATGACTCCTCTTATGGCAGAAGACGTTGCAGAAGTAACCTATTACACAGCAACATTGCCCCCACATGTTACAATCAATGATTTAGAATTAACTTGTACAAATCAAGCAAATTCATACCTTGTAAATAGAAGTAATTAAAAAACATTACTTTAGTAAAATATTACTTGTACCTATTTTTTTAATGATTAATGGAAGTAAAAAGATTATTTGATATTGTCGAAAGACAAAATTTGAAATACCCAGATAAAGCTGATCTTTTGGCTATGAAAAAAGGTGGAGAATGGGTAAAAGATTCAGCAAAAACATATAAAAATACTGTTGAAGATATTGCTTATGGATTAATTGAATTGGGCATAAAGCCAAATGATAAGGTAGCTACTATTTCAAACAATCGTTCGGAATGGAACTTTATTGATATGGCAATTATGATGATAGGCGCTATTCATGTTCCAATATACCCCACGATTAGCGAGAAAGATTATAAATATATTTTGAATCATTCTGATGTAAGATTAGTTTTTGTTGAAGGCGAAAAATTGCTTAATAAAGTAAAAGATTTGTTATTAAAAACACCTTCAATTTCAGGAATTTACACACTTGACATAATTGATAATTATGATAATTTAAATCAGCTGATAACATTAGGTAAAGAAAATCGGGATTCGGAAGAATTAAAAACACGAAAGGCAAATATTACTGAACATGATGTAGCAACAATTATTTACACCTCAGGAACAACAGGAGAACCTAAAGGTGCCATGCTTACACATGATAATATTATAAAAAACATGTTGTCGATTGTACCTATTCCACCAATTGATCATACATGTAGAGCTGTATGTTTCCTTCCGTTGAGTCATGTGTATGAACGGATGCTTAATTATTATTACCAATATGCCGGAGTTTCTATTTATTATGCGGAAAGTATAGGAACCATTGTAAAAGATATACAGGACGTAAATCCTCACATGATAACAGCCGTACCACGTATTATTGAGAAAATTTATGATAAAATTATTTTTAACGGTAGAAAACTAAAAGGATTTAAAAAGAAAATCTTCTTTTGGGCGGTTCATTTGGGATTGAGGTATAAACTTGAAAACAGAAGTTGGCTATACAATCTAAAGCTAAAAATTGCGGATAAATTAGTGTTTAAGAAATGGCGAGAGGTTTTTGGGAAAGATTTACGATTGATAGTAAGTGGTGGCGCAGCATTGCAAGAAAGATTATCTCACATTTTTTGGGCTGCTAAGATTCCATTATTAGAAGGATATGGGCTTACAGAAACTTCACCGGTAATTGCCGTAAGTCATTTTGGAAAACATGGTATAAAAATAGGAACAGTAGGTCCTCCCATTAAACATGTAGAAGTAAAGATTGCTGATGATGGGGAAATATTAGCAAAAGGACCGATTGTAATGAAAGGCTACTATAAAGATGAAGTAACAACAAAGCAAGTGATTGATAGTGACGGTTGGTTCCATACCGGAGATGTCGGGCAAATAGAACCGGAAGGGCAATTGAAAATCACAGGAAGAAAAAAAGCGGTATTTAAAACTTCTTTCGGAAAATATATCAGTCCGGAACATATTGAAAGTAGGTTAAGAGAATCTTCTTTTATTGATTTAGCCTTGGTATTAGGAGAAAATCAGAAATTTGCCGCAGCATTAATCATTCCAAAATATGAACATCTGAATGACTGGTGCAAAGAAAAAGGTATTAAATGTGAAGAAGGAAAGAAAATAATCGATCATCCGGATGTTATCAAACGAATGGACAGAGAAATCAGTAAAATTAACGCAAAACTAGGAGATACTGAAAAAATTAAGCGTTACAAGATTATTGAACAGGAATGGTCTGTAGATACAGGAGAACTTACAGCATCATTAAAAATAAGACGGAAATTCGTTATGGAAAAATATGATATGCTTATTCAAGAAATGTTCAAATAAAATATTTGATATCAAAATGATTTTATTTAACTTTGCCAGATTATTAATTTAAATTAAAACACATTTTTATGAAGAAAGTAAGTTTACTATTAGTTGCATTATTCTTAGGAATAGTATGCGTAAATGCCCAAAACACAACCTTTAACAAAGGAGATCAGGTGGTTAATTTAGGAATTGGATTAGGAAGTACATTGTACGTAGGAAGTGGATATAGCACATCTATCCCACCTATATCTGTATCTTATGAAAAAGGTATGAAAGATGAATTATTTGATGAGAATAGTTCTTTGGGTGTTGGAGGATATCTTGGTTATACCTCAGCAAAGTGGAAATATAGTGGTCATGATTGGGGGTGGAAATATAGTAGTTTTATTCTTGGAGCAAGAGGAGCTGTACACTACCAATTCATTGAGAAATTAGACACCTATGGAGGTATTATGTTAGGTTATAACATAAGAACTGCTAAAGAGTATGGAGATTGGGGAAATAACACTATTGCAAGTGCTTCTTCTAGCGGATTCTTGTGGTCAGGATATGTAGGTGGACGTTATTATTTCAAAGAAAAAATGAGTGCTTTTGCTGAATTAGGATATGGAGTAGCATATCTTACTGTAGGTATTTCATTAAAATTATAATTTTTTTATTATAAAAAATAAAAGACATTGAATATATCTTGTGGACACTCTAAAAGTTCAATTTTGGAAGTTCGTTTATATATTCAATGTCTTTTTTAGTTTTATTTTAACATTTAAAATATTGATTATCAATATTTTAAATGTTAAACTTTTTATTGATTAGCACTTATAAATTCAAAAATTTTATTCTATTTATTATCTTTTACTAAGGAATTGTAATATTATTTTTGAAATCAGATAAAAAAACATGAAGAAGAGAAAACCCATTATTTTAGAAAATGTAGAAATAGTTGATGCAGGAGCGGAAGGAAAAGCCATTGCTCGTGTAAATGACAAAGTCGTTTTTGTGCCGTATGCCGTTCCCGGAGATGTAGTTGATATTCGGGTTACCAAAAAGAGAAAAAAATATATGGAAGGGAAGATTTTATCCTTTCACAAACATTCGGATAAAAAAATAACGCCTTTTTGTTCACATTTTGGGGTATGTGGTGGTTGTAAATGGCAACACATGAGCTATGAAGACCAATTGTATTACAAACAAAAACAGGTAAAAGATAATTTGGAAAGAATTGGTGGAATAGATGCATCAAACATGCTTCCAATTATTGGTGCTGAACAAGAAAAGTATTATCGCAATAAGTTGGATTTTTCTTTTTCCAGTAAACGTTGGATACATGATGGCGAACCGTCATACGATGATGATGCGCCAGAAGTAAAAGGATTAGGGTTTCACATTCCCGGTTTTTTCGATAAAATCGAAGATATAAAACATTGTTATCTGATGAAAGACCCAATGAATGATATTCGATTGTCCGTCAAGCAATTTGCGATTGAAAACAACATCTCTTTTTATGATTACAGAACCAATGAGGGATATTTAAGAGGACTGGTAATCAGATGTTCTATAACCAATGATTGGATGATAAATTTGGTGATTCATAGCGAAGATACTACTGCCGGAGAAAAGGTCTTGCAACACCTTATTGATACTTTCCCACAAATTACTTCTGCTTTTTACACTGTAAATATGAAGTTAAATGACAGTTTTAACGACTTGGAAGCTACCCATTATTATGGCAAAGAATGGATGACTGAAAAAATGGATGATTTAATTTTTCATGTCGGGCCTTTGTCGTTCTATCAAACCAATCATGAACAAGCCTATAAATTGTATAAAAAAACCAAAGAATTAGCGGATTTAAAAGGTGATGAGTTGGTCTATGATTTATATACCGGAACCGGAACCATCGCTTTGTTTGTATCTGATAAAGCCAAAAAAGTGGTAGGAGTGGAATATGTTGAAGAAGCGGTAATTGATGCACGGAAAAATGCGAAATTAAATGGTGTGGAAGATATCACTTTTATTGCCGGAGATATGGCAAAAGTATTTAACCAACAGTTTGTAAATGAGCATGGGAAACCGGATGTCATCATTACTGACCCGCCAAGGGCAGGAATGCACCCCGATGTCATTCAACAGATTTTGGATTTGTCGCCCGAAAAAATTGTCTATGTCAGCTGTAATCCGGCAACACAAGCAAGAGATATTAAACTTTTAAGCGAAAAATATGATGTAAAAGAAATACAACCGGTGGATATGTTCCCACATACCCATCATGTAGAAAATATTGCATTGTTGGCTTTAAAGTCATTTAAGATGTAAAAGTTTAATAATCAATAGTTAAAAAATAAACCATGAAAAAAATAAAAATCATCACAACCCTCATTTTTCTTTGCTTTTCAGCAATGGGTTTTGCTCAAGATAAGATGCCAAGGTTTTTCTATGAGGTAAGTTTAAACAAAGGTTTTGGATTTGAAGATATGAGTGTGAATTATCGACGTTTGACCATTCCTACTTCCGAAAAAATTTATTTTTCATTAGGTGCCGGAGGTGGTTTGGAGGCAAGAATTGGCATGCGTTTATTTAAAAACATGGCTATTTCGGCAGGAGGTAATTTTCAAATTATCTTTAACAATAAGTCTGAAAGAATCGGTGGATTTAAAAACCGTTCAAGAGCTTCTTTATTCAGAAAAAGCCTTTCAACAAGTCTTTCTTATCGTTTGCCCATTTCGCATGAAAGAACAATTTTGCAAGCCATTAAATTTAGTGCCGGATATGATTACTATCTGCCAAGCACATTAAAAAGAGAAGTTGACCGAATTAAAAAAGATAAAATTCATTATGAAGGAACACAAGGCTTTCATATTGAAACCTTATTTTTATTACCCTTATCAAGCAAATTAACCCTAAATTTAGGTGGAAAATATCATTATGCTGTATTTGAAACTAAAGATGAACTAATGCCTGCTGATGCTGTATTTCAAGAAGTAAACGGACAAGGTTTTGATTTTAAAATTGGGATAAGCGGTAGTTTTTAACAGAAAAATTGTAATTTTACAGCCGAGACACGTTCAATTACGGGATATTAAATATGAAACCTTCTTGGAAAAAGAAACAACAAACCACTAATGAGTTTATCAAATACACCGGTATTGGTACACAAATGGCAGTAGTGATTGTTTTAGGTGTTTTTGGAGGTATTGAGCTGGATAAGTCGATGGATACAAAACCAATCTTTACTGTTATTTTATCTTTATTGGGAGTAAGTTTGGGTATTTATCAAGCCGTAAAAGATTTTATTAATTTGAATAAAAAAGATGATAAAAAGCCATAAAACATATTTGACAAAAATTATCATATTATCAGCAATGATATTTATTGCTTATTTGGTTTTAATTTATTCATTTCCAAACATGGCGACATGGAATTTTTTGTATTTTTTTTCGATTTTTCCTGTGGTTAATATTTTATTTCATTTGTCTATTACGAAACAAATGGATAACGCATCACCTCATCAAAAATTCATCAATAAATATATGGCATCTACTGTAATAAAACTTTTCCTTTACATGATTATTATGTTGGTGTATGTATTGGTTATAAAATATCAAGCGATACAATTTATTATCGGATTTTTTGTTTGTTACCTTATATATACGTTTTTTGAAATATATACGTTGATGAAGTTAAACAAAGCAAAAGAAGGAGGTGTTTTATGATGTATATTACAAGAAGAGAGCGTTTTAATGCTGCTCATCGTTTGTTCAGAGCAGACTACTCTGAAGAAAAAAATCAGGAAGTATTTGGCCCTTGCAGTAATCCCAATTGGCACGGACACAACTATGAATTGTGGGTAACCGTAAAAGGGGAAATAAATGAAGAAACCGGATTTGTTATTAATCTAAAAGTGCTTAGCCGAATACTTCGAGAGAAGATTATATCAAAGGTTGACCATAAAAACATTAATATTGAGGTACCTTTTATGAAAGGTAGGATTGCTTCCTCCGAAAATATTGTAAAAGCCATTTGGGAAGAATTGGAAGAACTAATAAAATCCTATGGAGCATCCCTTCATAGAATAAGGTTAAGCGAAACAGAGAATAATTTTGTGGAATATTATGGGTAGGATTATTTTTTAAAAATAAAATGAATATGAGTAAAAAAAAGGGAAACGATATATTTAGTAACGAATTTGACGGATACAAACTGCTCAACGGCTATAATGAAGATAAAACAGAGAAATTAGCCGGGCATTACCATGAGGTTTTATCGTTAATTGGAGAAGACCCAAACAGAGAAGGATTGTTAGATACCCCAATGCGAGTGGCAAAAGCCATGCAGTTTTTAACACAAGGTTATCATCAAAACCCTGAAGACATATTGCTTTCTGCAAAATTTGAGGAAGATTACAAAGAGATGGTAATTGTAAAAGATATCGAAATTTTCTCTATGTGTGAACATCACATGCTTCCGTTTATTGGAAAAGCACATGTAGGATATATTCCTAACAAATATATTACGGGATTGAGTAAAATTGCCCGCGTGGTGGATGCTTATGCCCGCAGATTACAGGTTCAGGAGCGTTTGACCACACAAATTAAAGAGTGTATTCAAAATGCGTTGGATCCTTTGGGGGTAGCAGTTGTTATAGAAGCTCGCCATTTGTGTATGGCAATGCGTGGCGTTCAAAAGCAAAACTCTGTAACTACAACCAGTGATTTTACCGGTGCATTCAAACGAAATGAAACCCGTTCGGAATTTATTCGCTTAATCGGTGCTAATTTGCATTAGTAATAAGGGAGAGAATTATGAATTATAAATTAAGAATGTAGAGACAGGGCATGACCTACCTGTCTAAAGACAAAAAAGTGAAAGAAGAACAGTGTAATGCTTTGCATCTAAATTAAATAATAAATAAAAAGGCCAAAGGCTAACGGCCAAAAAAACACAATAAATTTAAAAAATAAACATGTATAATCAGCTAAAAGCCAATAGTTAATGGCTAAAAGCTAATAAAAAATAAAAATATGGAAAACAATCATTTAAACACATTTACAAATGTAAATACAAGAGAACAATCAGCTGTTGATTCAAGTCGTTTTTTAAGGAGCGTTTTTACTTGGATGGGAATTGCATTAACTATAACTGCGGTTGTAGCTTATTATTTTAGTAGTAGTGTAACACTTATCAGTTTATTGATAAATGAGAGCGGATTATCAATATTAGGTTGGATTGTGATGTTAGCTCCACTGGGGTTTGTAATTGCTATGTCTTACGGTTATCAGCGTTTTTCTGCAAGTACTTTAACCCTGCTTTTTGGATTATATTCTGTAATTATGGGAGTAAGTCTTAGCTTTATCTTATTAATTTACACATCAGCATCTATTTTCCAAACTTTTGCTATAACTGCCGGAATGTTTGGTTTTATGGCCATTCTGGGCTACACTACAAAAACTGATTTATCAAAATTAGGTTCTATTTTATTTATGGGACTCATTGGAATTATCATTGCAAGTATTGTTAATTTTTTCTTAAAAAGTAGTTCATTAGACTATATTATCAGTTTTATAGGTGTTATAATTTTTACAGGCTTAACAGCTTATGATATGCAAAAATTAAAAAAAATAAGCATGTCATTAAATACTGACAGTGAGACTATTAGTAAATTAACAATCATGGGAGCATTAACATTGTACTTAGATTTTATTAATTTATTCTTATTTTTGCTAAGATTTTTTGGAAATAGAAGATAATAACAAAATATATGAGAGCATACGTATTTCCCGGACAGGGCGCCCAATACATTGGAATGGGCAAAGATTTATATGAACAGTTTTCTGAAGCAAGAGACCTGTTTAAAAAAGCCAACGACATATTAAAATTTAAAATTACTGAAGTTATGTTTGAAGGGCAAGAAGAAGACCTCAGACAAACTAAAGTAACTCAACCTGCCATATTCCTTCATTCGGTAATATTGGCAAAAATGTTGAAAAATGATTTCAAACCGGATATGGTAGCCGGCCATTCTTTAGGAGAATTTTCTGCATTAGTAGCAGCTAATGCTATGTCTTTTGAAGATGGATTAACTTTGGTTAGCAAACGTGCTTTTGCTATGCAAAAAGCATGTGAAATGGAACAATCAACCATGGCTGCTATTTTAGGAATGGATGACGAAGTAATTAGAGATACACTGAAAGGAATCACTGATGAGGTAGTTGTTCCTGCGAATTATAATAGTCCCGGACAAGTAGTTATCTCTGGTTCTATGAAAGGAATTGAAATGGCAATTGAAAAATTAAAAGAAGCCGGAGCAAGAAGAGCAATTCCATTAAAAGTAGGAGGTGCTTTCCACTCTCCATTGATGGAGCCTGCAAAATTAGAATTAGAAGAAGCTATCAATAAGACAAAAATTATTGAACCTATCTGTCCAATTTACCAAAATGTAAATGGACAATCGGCTAAAAATCCGGATGTAATTAAATCTAATCTGATTTCTCAATTAACTTCTCCTGTAAAATGGACACAAAGTGTTCAAAATATGATTGCAAATGGAGCTAATGAATTTGTAGAAGTAGGTCCTGGAAAAGTTTTACAAGGATTAATTGGAAAAATCAAACGTGGGATGAACACATATAGTGCTGCCATTGAAACAGCATAAGATTGTTTTAGAAATACCTATTCAATAAAATAGAAAAAAGGCTGCTAAAAAATAATTTTTAGCAGCCTTTTTAATGTAAAATTAATAATTTTCTCTTTGCGACCAGCTATCTTCTAGCTTTCTTATTCAAGCTATATCGCGTCTGTTAACATCACTTTTGACAAAATATCAGCATATTGAATCACTAATAATTTTTTGCCTTCATACTCAGTTTCAACACCTGAATACTCTTTGTAAAGCACATAATCACCAACTTTTATTTCCACATTTTCTATATTGGCAATAGCAACTACTTTTGCAACATTATTTTTTTTCTTTGCAGAATCAGGAATGTAGATTCCACTTGATGTTTTTTGTTCTGCTTTATGGTCTTCAAGTTCTAAAACTACATTTTCATTAATAGGTTGTAACTCTTTCATTTTTAATTGTTTTTATTATTTTATTTTTAATAATCTATTTATTTCTTCTTTGTCAAAACCAATGACAAATTTTCCATTAATTTCTGTTTGCGGAACTCCTTGTTTCCCACTTCTCCTCACTAATTCTTCTGCTTTTTTGGCATCTTTTGAAATATCAATATCTGTAAAATGAATATTATTCTTCTTGAGATGATTTTTCAATGTAACGCAGTGCGGACAAGTTGGCGTGGAATAAACTTTAACACGCATTGCCGATTGTTGATCCATTTTTTGCCGACGAACATGATTGCTAATAAACGATTCATAAAAAGAAGACTCATGACAACCAACTACCATTCTTTGAAAGTCCTCATTATGAAAAGATAACAATGCCGGAGCTGAAGTAACCTGATATTCTGGATGTATATCTCTTACTGTTGAGACATCCGCCATAAAAAAATGAGCGTTCTTATATGTTGAAGCTATTTTTTCAATATTTTTCAATGCACATTGACTAATCTCTGCATCAGACTTATATAACAACAAATAAGCCTGTTCTAACCCTTTTAACTGGGTTTGCAAGTCCTGTAATGATGTAACTTCTATTAAATCTTGATTCATTTTTATTGCATTGATTGTTTTGTGCTTACATCATAATTTATGCCAATTGAAAAGATAAAATATAAAAAGACATTCTGTCAGCTTTTAATAAAATTTTGGCAGTTATCATGTATAAGGTATGCTAAAAATATCGTTTAATAAATTGAAGATAAATCAAATATCTGTTGTTTCATGAATTACATTATCCATTTGTATATCTGTATCTTCATAAGGGACTTCTTTCACAAATTGGAAATCAAAACAGACACCGATTTTAGGGCAATTGACTGTTCTCAACAACTTATCATAAAAAGCTTTTCCTCGCCCTAATCGATTATTATTTTTATCAAATGCCACTCCCGGAACAATAATTAAATCCAATAATTCAGGCGTTTCAAATACATTTCCGGTAGGTTCCATTACTTTATACTGCTTGTCAGGTGTAAGCAATTGTTCACTTTCAAACAGTCTTAACTCTAACTCATTTCCAATAATAGCGGGTAAAATAATATGCTTTGATTGCCCATATTTTTTCACAAAGTCATGTGTAAAAACTTCATCATTCATCGACCAATACAACATGACATATTTTGCTTGCTGAAAAATTGGAAGCTGTTCCACTTGTTCCCAAATGACTTGAGAACGTTTCTTTTTCTCTTCAAAAGACACCTCATCTTTTTTTATTTTCATCTGCTTTCGCAATGCCTTCTTTTTTGCCTGGATGTCTTTTCTGCTTTTCTCCATAAAGAATCTATTTGAACAATATAGTCGCAATGTTATTTTCTTTTAATGACATAAGTAAGATATATTGCTTTTTTTTCTTCGGCAACAATACCATAATTTTCATTTAAATTTTCAATCATCAGGTTGGGAAATTTGTAGTGTATATCCCAGTCATGTTTCTCTAAATCATAAGGTTGTCCGATTATAATAATCGGCTTCTTCAATACATGAGATAATTGATATTTAATTTCGTTAAAATTAACATCATTCCCTTTAATTTGATAATCATCAATCAAAAATTGAGGCGTCCCTGTTTCCCAAACAATTTGTTGTGTATCCCAAAACTTCTTCGAACCTATTTTTAAATCAAGAAACAATACATCACCTTGTTTCTCATGATCTATTTTTTCCAACTTTTTTTCGTCTAATATAAGTTGCATAACCTCATAATCAGAAAAATCATCACTGGCATATATCTCATAATATTTATTTAATGAATGATCCATAGATAATTGATTGTCTTCTGTTTTAAGTAAATAGGTTAAAATACGACTTAAAGAACCGGTAATTTTTTGAAAATTTCCTTGTTTAGCTACCATTAACCCTTCTTCAATTTTATCTTTACGAACTTCAAACATTTCAAAATCTTTTTTTGGAATGTAGGCCAACGGTTCATTTTGATTATCTGCAACTTCAATTACTCGAAAGAGCTTGTTTTTATTAATCTTTTTTCGATTTCTGTGCAAAAAATATTTAATCTGATTATCATCAATATCCGAAGCATTTCCTTTCCACAAAACCTTTCCTGAAGCATTTAATAATACACCATAAGGTAATGTTCTTACATTATATTTCTTATGTGTTTGACCCTCAAAATCTGTCATTACAGCTAAATCCGTAGGTTCTTTATCTAAGTGATTTCTCACAATATCTCCATTTTCTTTAGTCATGGAAATAACATAGAAAGATTTTGCATTAACACGTTGTAATCCGGTTAGATATTCTGAAGCACTTTTACAAGGTCCACACCATGTTGCCCAAAAGTCGATAAAATAAAGTGCATTTTCATCATTCTGTGCAATCTTAGAATCTTGAATTACTTCAGAAATTTTTTCTTGTGCAAATACCTGTGGTATGCCGCTCAATAACAATAAGAGAATAATAATAGCTCGGTTCTTTTTCATGCGTTTGGTTTTAATCCTCAAATTTAATGAAATTTTTTATTTTTAATTTAACGGTAGCATTTGCTAACAGAACTTACAATTTATTAATAGCTCAAAAAATAAAGCTAATTAAGACTTAACATTAAAGATAACGATAATGTTTAATTATAATTGTATTTTTAGGTTATTCATTCTTAGGGGTTCAACTTTTGTTTTAGGTTGTATTTTGTTTACAGATAGCTCATGTATTTGTTGTCGAGACAAGGTTAAGTTATCCATTTTTAAATAATATATCTTCCATGACTTAGGGAAATAAAGACTATGACATACTTGCGTATTATATCGGCTATAATGCTTGATAATTAATTGATTATCACCTTTCTTCAATGGTAATAAAACCAGTTGTTTTTCAAATTTTTGTTGTTGAGGAAAATGAGCGGTAATGTACTTCCCGTTTAGTAGAATATAAACCGCCTCATCGCCACCTATTTCTACAGCTATTGATTGTGCTTTTTGGCTAAATATTTCTTGCAAAATTTGCACGCCACCTTTGGAATTTATTTTTTCATTTAAAATCTTATTATATTTAAAATCAGTGACTTCTTTCCATTCTTTATCTGTTGCTACCGGATAAATATCGCCTGTTTCTTCTGCCAAATACCCAAAAGTTCCTCTTCCGGATTTTTTAAAGACTTTTCCTAATGTTAGGCTTTTTTCTTCCTGTTTTTCTATAGTAAAATCATGATTATTTAATGTCACATCTCTTTTTTCACTATCAATGGTTATTTGCAGCCGTTTCCCAATCTCACTTTCTGTATAATAAAATGTTGGTTTTAGATTGGATTTGGAGCTTTGGAAATACCAATTATAAGCCGTTAAAGACTTATAGCCACAATAGTAATCTTTTGATGAAAAAGCATATTTACAAATGGCATTGTCTTGGGTCAATCTGTTGTTTTTTACAAATGGAGGAACTACCGAAAAGCCTGATTTGAAATATACTTTTAATACTGTAAATGCAGGGTCATTAGATTGTGGAACGGTTATCCGGTTTCCTTTTTGGGAGAATGCACAAGGCTTTCCATTTTCAAGGTGAACTACCTTTTCAATATTGCCGTTACATGGTGGCAAGGTTATCTCTTTTCCTTGCAATTCTTTTTTTACAAATAAAAACAACTCATTTTGATTGGTGGTAATTTCACCCCATTCGGGAAATTCAAAAAATGGATTGCGATGTGTGGCGTATATGGCTTCGCCATATTTTGCTAACCATTTTCCCATATCTAACAACACATTTTTCTCAAATTCCACCACCGAGCCATTGCCTCGAGGTCCAATATTCAGCAAATAATTCCCGCCACGGCTGACTACTTTTACCAAACTTAATATCTTTTCTTCTACTTTTGGGGATACTTTACCTCGTTTTTGCCACGAGCGATAGCCCCAGGTTTCGTTAAACATCGATGCTGCCGTTTGCCAAGGTACGGAAAGACTGTAATTGGGATAATCATTATCCGCCATCACACAAAAATCCACAACATCATTCCCCAATCTTCCACTTACCATACAATTGGGTTGCAAACTTTCCACCAAATCATATAACTCCTGACTTTGTTGTTCGCTCAACGAACCCATATCAAACCACATTTCAGAAATATTTCCGTAACCAGTCAAGATTTCTTTTACTTGTTTTAGGTTATACTGATGATGAGCATCCGTTATCAAGTCAGCATTATGGCTTGAAATGGGATAAGCCTGTGGAAAATGCCAATCAATTAACGAAAAGTAAACGGCAAAATCAATTCCACCGCGTTGGCAAGCCTCCGAAAGTTCTTTCATTATATCTTTGCCATATGGTGTTGCATCAACAATATTAAAATCTGTATATTGCGAATGAAACATGCAAAATCCATCATGGTGTTTCGAGGTAAAGACAATGGATTTCATACCGGCTTGCTTGGCAAGGGCAACAATGCTGTCAGCATTCCATTTAGTAGGGTTAAATTTTTCAGCAGTTTGTGCATACCAATCACTAAAAATTCCTGCGAAAGATTGGATTTGTTCACTATATCCCCATTCTACTTTTTTGCCATTATACACACCACCATATTCAGCATATAATCCAAAATGAATAAACATGGAAAACTTTTGATCCAACCATTTTTGTGCGGGCTTGGATTGTGCAATTGAAGTATAGCCTGCTAAAAGACAGATTATTAAAATGATATGTTTTTTCATAATTTTTTAGGTGTTAGGTTTTGGGGTTTAGCTTATTTATCTTTGTCTTAATGTTCTTAACTCCTTAATTTTCCTTAATATGTTATATCTAATTATTTTTTTGAACCATTAAGATGTTAAGGGTCATTAAGATTCTATTTCTTAACTATTCTGCCAACGCTCCGCTTCGACTCCGCTCAGTGACTGATTGACGCACTTCGGTCTTCCATCTTCGGACTTCCGACTCATTCACAATTCACCATTTATAATTCTCTAAAAATCCCAATTTTTCTCTACTTCCCAACCACTGATAATTTGTATTTTTTCGGGAAAAGAAACGACCATTTCCGGTGGTAATTTTTTTAGGTAAATTCCACCATTCCATTTTCCGTTGTTATTCCTATCAATAATGGCTTTCAGGGCATAATTATTGGCTTTTAAGAAATCAAAATGAATAGTTGTGTCTTGATGCACTGTAACTGTTCTAATGACTTCTTCTTTATCTCCTTCCAAAAGTTGAACGATGTATGAAGCTCCTTTATGCTTTGTTTCATTCATGTTGATATGGATAATGAGTGTCCCAAATTCTGCTTTTGCAGTATGATTTAGTCTTAAAACGTTTTTTTTGTTATACAAACCATACATATCTTTAAATGTTGAATCAGGAATATAGATTTTGTAACTTTTTGCCTCTTCTTTCCACGGATAAGTCATGGATAGAGAGCGAATGCCTTCAACTTTATAAGCCACATCAATGGTATCAGTATCTGTAACCAACTGAATTTTTTCAGGTAAGTTTACCGTATCTAATGGTCGGTCGAAAACCAATGTCGGTTTTTTGTAAAAAACAGATTGTTTTGCATCCTTGAGTTTAATGTTTAAGATTGCTTTTTGTAGTTTTTTTTGGTCTTTTTTAGAGGGGAAATAGCTAAAAAGGAGTGTATCATTCATGTTTTTGGCATTGCTTTTCACATGCAAAAGAGCGGTATCTTTCTCAAAACCATATAACCAAATATTTACACTGTCTTTTTCTATTTTTTCAACCTGAATGGTTGCTGTTTTGGGTTGCAACAACTCAACATCCAAGTCATTTATTGGCTGGTTAAAACCAATGGATAACAACCTATTGAAATCTGTATATTGCTCATATCTAAAAACGGTGTCCATTTCCTTGAATAAGGATAGTGTTATGGGTTTATTTTTTTGATTAACAGTGTCTTTTGTTTTTTTAAGACTGTCTGAAGTAATACTATCCGATGGCAATAACAATGGCTGATAATATGGATAAATCAATGAATCATAATAAGCAATATCTTCACTTTGCAAGTCAAATAAGTAGTTTGAATTGATATCTGACAATGCAAAAATCATAAATTGCTTATTTTGGAGATTTTTAAATACAAAATTGCCATTTTTATCGGTTTTGCTGATATAATCAGGCAACTCTTTTAGTGGGATGGAATCATAACTGTTTTTATACAACATCACCAACACGTCACCTACCGGTTTTTGGGTGTAAGCATCAATTACTTTTCCCTTGATTTCCAAAGAGTCAATATATGCTCCTGTAGAAAATGTATAGTCAAAATTCTTTATGGGATTATTTTCGTGCAAATCCACAATAGCGTCGCCCATGTATATGCGATAGGTCGTATTTTCTTTTAAGGTGTCTGATAATTTGATGATAAGTGATTTTCCCGAAGTCAAAAACGTAGGTTTATTTTTCATGGGTGGAGACACCAATAAATGTTTGTTGATATTATCAATTTTAATAAATTCGTCAAATGTGATGGCAATTTTATTTTGATGAAAAGAGGTACTGTTTTTTTTCGGTAAAAACCGAACAACTTTTGGTGGCATTTCATCTTTAGGACCTCCGGAAGGCTCTACAATTGTTGCACAAGAAAAGATAAAACCCGATATGAGCAATACAAATAAAGCAATAAATGGTATTTTTTTCACGAATTATTTTTTAAAAGTCCATATTTCGGCATAAAAATACAAAATATGTGTTATTCTACACCCAAAGATTGAAAGTATTCATGAAAATAGTAGATATAAACGAATAAAAATATTAACTTTGGGAAGTTACTTTTAATCATTTTAAATGAGTTTAACTATGATGAATGAGGATTTTTTACATTTTTTATGGAAATATCAACTTTTTACCAAAGAATTACAGACTGTAAAGGGTGAAAAAATAACGGTAATTCATACCGGTTGGCATAACCAAAATGCAGGTCCTGATTTTACAACGGCAAAAGTAAAAATCGGGAATACCATTTGGGCAGGAAATGTAGAAATCCACATAAAAACTTCCGATTGGTTAAAGCATGGACACCAGTATGATAAAGCCTATCAAAATATTATTCTTCATGTGGTGTATGAACATGATGAAACATTAGATGACAAATTTCCAACTATGGTGATTGCTGATTTTGTGGATAAAAAATTGGTCGAAAAATATAACGAACTCATTACTTACAAAAGAAAAATACTTTGCGAATCGTTTTTGCACGAAGTGGACAGTTTTACATGGACTACATGGAAAAACACCCTGATTGTTGAAAGAATGGAGGAAAAATATCAGCACATCAAGTTGTTATTAGATAAGCATGTAAATAATTGGGAAGAAGTATTTTATATTTTAATGGCAAAAAATTTTGGCTTTAAGGTCAATAGCATTCCCTTTGAAATGTTAGCCAAGTCATTACCATTAAAATATGTTGCCAAGATAAAAAACAATATCTTGGATGTTGAAGCTTTATTATTCGGACAAGCAGGCTTATTGAATAACGATTTTAGTGATGAATATCCCAATAATTTGAAGAAACGTTACCAACATCTTAAGAATATGTGGAATTTATCTCCGATTGATGAGCAATTATGGCGATTTTTAAGGTTAAGACCACCCAATTTCCCACATATTCGTTTAGCCCAATTTGCACAATTGATACATCGTTCAAAATCATTATTTTCTCATACGCGAGAAGCTCAAAATATTGAAGAAATCACACATTTGTTATACTGCGAGGCTTCAACCTATTGGGAAACACATTATATTTTTGATAAGTCCTCTGTCAAGAAATCTAAGATTTTGGGCGAACATTCTGCTCATCTGATTATGATAAATACAATTGCGCCCATATTATTTGCCTATGGAACATATCATCAAAATGAAGATATGAAAGAAAAAGCCATAGACTTATTTTACAAAATTCCACATGAGAAAAATCAAATTATTAATCGCTGGAAAAAATTAAGCATACAAGTTGAAAATGCAGCAGATTCTCAAGCATTGATTCATCTTAATAACGAATATTGTGTGAGAAAAAACTGCTTGAAATGTGCAATTGGCACAAAAATATTAAATTCTGATAATTAACCTTTTATATAAAATATCATGGAACTAATCACAATATATTTAGACACTAATTCCCAATTATTTACATGGGTTATATTACCAATTTTGATTATGCTTTCTCGTATTACAGATCAAACGTTAGGAAGTATGAGATTGATTTTTTTGTCTAAAGGCGAGAAAATTATTGCGCCAATACTTGGCTTTTTTGAGGTAATCATTTGGTTAGTTGCTGTAGCTCAAATCATGAAACAGCTTGATAATGTTATGTGTTATATTGCATACGGCACAGGATTTGCTTTAGGGAATTATATTGGCATAGCCATTGAAGAAAAACTATCTATTGGAAATGTGATTGTAAGAATAATTCCTAAAAAAGCTACTTTTGCTTTAGTTGAAGAACTTCGCAAACATGATTTTGGGGTTACAACAATGCAAGCCGAAGGTAAAAATGGAGAAGTACAGATTGTATTTACCATTATCCGAAGAAAACAAATTAATGAAGTGGTATCTATTATCAACAGATATAACCCGAATGCTTTTTACTCTATTGAAGACGTAAGAGCTGTAAAAGAAGGTATTATCCGAAAACAAAACTCAAAGTTCATTTTTAAGCGATTTCAGTGGGGTATTCGGAAAAATTAAGGATAAAAAGAATGGGAAATTTGAGTCCGGAAATCTATTTTCTTCAAGTTATTATATAAAATATTTCGACTCCGCCCAATGACCAAAAAATCAGTCAATAAACGGAGTCGAAAGAAAGCCTGAGATTAGAAATCTCAAAAATAGGTGTTATTATAATTCCAATTTCCTTCTGATAATGGTTTCAAGATCTTGAATAGCCACACGTTCCTGTTTCATAGAATCTCTTTCTCTGATAGTTACTGTATTTTCTTCCAAAGATTGATGATCTACGGTAATACAGAATGGAGTTCCAATGGCGTCATGTCTTCTATAACGTTTTCCAATAGCATCTTTTTCTTCATATTGACAATTGAAATGTGATTTCAATGTATCCATGATTGCTCTTGCTTTTTCAGGCAATCCGTCTTTCTTTATCAATGGGAAAATAGCTGCTTTTACAGGGGCTAAAGTTGCCGGTATTTTTAAAACCACACGTTCAGAACCATCCTCTAATTTCTCTTCGGTATAGGCAAAAGAAAGCACACTCAAGAACATTCTATCCAATCCTATCGAAGTTTCTACCACATAAGGCACATAATGTTCATTTGTTTCAGGATCGAAATACTGGATTTTCTTTCCGGAAGTTTCCGAATGTGATTTTAAATCAAAATCCGTACGTGAATGGATTCCCTCTAATTCCTTAAATCCCATAGGAAATTTGAACTCAATATCATAAGCTGCATTGGCATAATGAGCTAATTTATCATGTTTATGGAAACGATAATATTCATCTCCAATACCTAAAGCTTTATGCCAATTGATACGTTGCTCTTTCCAATAGTTAAACCATTCTAATTCTGTTCCTGGACGTACAAAGAATTGCATTTCCATCTGTTCAAATTCTCGCATACGGAAAATAAACTGACGAGCAACAATCTCATTTCTAAAGGCTTTTCCAATTTGAGCAATACCAAAAGGAATTTTCATTCTACTTGTTTTCTGTACGTTTAGGTAGTTTACAAATATTCCTTGTGCTGTTTCCGGACGTAAATAAATTTTGTTGGATTCATCACTCAATGAGCCCATTTGTGTAGAGAACATCAAATTAAATTGACGAACATCTGTCCAGTTTTTAGAACCGGATATCGGACAAGCAATTTCCAATTCCTCAATCAAAGCTTTTAAATCGTCTAATTTCTCATCCTCTAATGCCGCAACCATTCTTTTGGTAATCTCCTCAATTTTTTGTTGATAACCCAATACCCTTGGATTGGTTTCCAGATATTGTTTTTCATCAAAAGTATCGCCAAATCTTTTGGCCGCTTTTTTAACCTCTTTTTCTATTTTGCCTCTAATTTTCTCAAGATAATCTTCTATCAAAACATCTGCTCGATATCTTTTCTTAGAATCTTTATTATCAATCATCGGATCATTAAAAGCATCAACATGACCGGAAGCTTTCCATGTTAGTGGATGCATAAATATGGCCGCATCTAATCCCACAATATTTTCATGGTAATGTACCATTGATTTCCACCAATATGCTTTGATGTTGTTCTTTAACTCTACGCCATTTGGTCCGTAATCATAAACTGCTCCTAATCCGTCATATAGTTCACTGGATTGGAATACAAACCCATACTCTTTAGCATGGGATACTATTTTTTTTAATACATCTTCGTTATTTGCCATGGCACAAAATTATATAATAATCATAGAATTTACAAATATATTTTGAGGATTAGATTTTAGATGGTGATTATCTGGGAATTTAGATATTCCAACCTCTATCAAATTAATTCAAAACTATCAAAATCCTTATTTACAATAATATCTGCATTCTTTTTTAAACTTTCTACAGCTTTACACTCTCTTTCAATTACATTTTTTCTAAAATCATCAAATATTTCTTTTTTTCGTAACATTTGAGCGGAGGCAACCGCTTTTGGATTGCTTTCAATAAAAATATTCAAATCTGAAAAAGGATGATGAATAGCATATAATCCTTCAACAATTAATAGATTTATTGGGTTGAAATCTATGATGAGTTTATCAGTGAATTGATTGATTAAATCAACCGAAGGTATTTCAGCAATTTCCCCACTTTTAAAATTTGAAGAAACCTGTTCTATTAATGGCCAGTCATATTCATTTACTCCGATTTTATCCATACCATTGATTTTGCGCCATGTAGTTCTTTCTTTTGGTGCAACTCGATAAAAATCATCTAAATGCAATATTTTAATAGTATAGTGGGTATTGGCAATGGTTTTTGCCAAACAATAGGATAGAACGGACTTTCCGGATCCGGAGGCTCCTGAAAAACAGATGATCATCTTTTCTTTTAGATTTGGCAAAATATAATCTGCTAATCTTTTAGCTATTTGCCAATCATCATCAGATATATATAAAATGTCTTCAGTCACATGAATTAATTATTTGTAATGTAAACTAACAATGCTTCGCTAAATGAAGAATTAAATCCTTGATTACGAGCAATTTAACTTTAAAAACATATGGTTTTTAAAACATTAAATATCAGTATGTTATGAGTATTAAACTAAATAATATTACCTAAAATCCGTAAGATGCCAGTTATGCTTTGTAATAAAAATACCCTTGCAGATTTTAGGTAATGAATTCAATAAAAGATTTCTATCCTTTATTATGGTTTATTTCCATCGTGGTCTCCATCGTGGTCTCCATCGTGGTTTCCGTCATCATTTCCATCATGGTCTCCGTCGTGGTTTCCATCATTATTTCCATCGTGATCTCCGTCTTGATTTTCATCATGATTTCCATCATTTTCTCCGTCACGATCATTTTCATTTGTGTTTATTTGGGTCATTGCTGGTGAGTTAAGTTCCAGCTCTTCTTTTTTGTCACAAGAAGATATTAACACAATACTTATTAAAAGTAATCCCAAAAATGTAATTTTACTTTTCATTGTAATGTTTTTTAAAGTGATTAAATTAATAATCTATACATGCAAATTTGATGTGTGTATTTTCAAATTAAAAACATTATTTGCCTGTACAACAGCTTGCCAATTTACAAAAAATAATTTAATATCTACCTCAATTCGGGGTAATAAAACAGAAGAAAATTGATCAAAAATTTGTCAATCGTTTATTAAGAATATTGATCTAAATCTGTAAATCAATACATTATAAGAAATATTCAGAATAATTATTATTAAAATTTTCTGCAAATTTCCTTAGTTCATTATAATTTTTAAGGAATTTTACAAATTTTTAAACATAAAAAATGGACAGATTTAAAGTTATGGTTTAAATCCGCCCGATAATTATCTTTCTAATCGAATATTCATCAAGTAAAAAATGGCTGATTTTATCAAAATCAGCCATTTTTTTGTATGCTTGTTAAGATTACTTTTTAACTTTTCTTTTTATTAAAATTAAAACCTGCATTTCATAATAATTCTTCTTTTCCTGAGATTTTTTCTATTGTTTTTTTTCTCCTTTTTTGGCATTCTCAGGCACTTGTGGAATTATTTTTTCTTGAATAAGCTTATTGTTTTCTTCTAATTTTTTATTCAATGTTTCCAATGCTTTTAAAATTTCTTTATTAACCTCATTATTTGAGTTTGGAACTACTGTCGTATTAGTATTAGGAACAGGATTACTATACTGATAATTTGGCATTGGTACTTGCATTTGCATCATATTCATTCTCAAGAAAAGTTTCTCCAAAATATCTATTCTTTCTTGAAGATTTTCTTCATGGGAATATCTCTCTTCGTTTTGTTTATGCATTTCTATTTCCCTCATCACTTTATTCACAATCTCTTCCAAACTTTCTTTAGATAAATTAACCTCATTATAATCTGTAGAATTATCAATTACTTTCGCTTCAGCGTCAATCATTTTATTTACATTTTTAACTGATTGTTCTACTTTCTTCTTTTCATCTATTAATTGTATTGCTTTCTCTACATTACCTTCTTCATATGCTTTTTCTAACTCTATATTTAGTATTTCGATTTTACTTTCATAATTTGCTTTTACCTCATCAAGTTCTGCTTGATGCTTATTTTCCATTGCACGTTCTCTTTCAGCTAATATTTTCTTTGGATCTTTTTGTCTTGCTCCAATCTTAAATTTCACTCCAAAATCATACATCCAATATTGTTTCAAATCAGATGGTTTGGCTACATTTTGCTCTTCTACTCCTTTTTCTGTAGTTAACATTGAACTTGCCGAACCATAAGCCATTATATATTTAGATAATGGAACATCAATACCTAACCCTCCAAAAGCAAATCCTCCGCCTAAATCCTCTTTATCTTTTTGATATCCATCTTTCACATCCAAATATCCTCCACCTAATGTTATAAATGGGACAAAACCTGTTGAATAATTTAAGCGTGCAATAAAATTACCTCCATACATACTCATTTTATCATGAAAATTTAATGAAATCTTTTCATCTTTTGTTGCTTGATAATAAAATGCTCTCAAACCAATAAAATCTGTAATATCAACACCTGCAGCACCTCCAATCATATAAGTATTCGATAAATCATCACTTTCAGAAAAATTAAGATACTTAACACCAGGCTCAACTACAAATTGAGCCCCTCTAAAACCATTGGTAAATGTTTTTAAATAAGCCTTATCAAGTGCTGTCATCTCATTTGGATTACGTCCTCCCAAATAAATCTCTAATGCTGCAGCTGCAGACCAATTATAAGCACGATCTCCCTCTTCTACATCTCTTACAACATATAGATTTTGAGGGCTTAAATTAAACATTGTATTTCTTCCTTCCAATGAAAATACGAGTCTATTTGTAAGGTTTATTTTTAACCCTAATCCAAGATTAACGAATATTTGTTCTTCCTTATATTCTCTGTTAGTCAATAACGTGTTAGACGCGTCTAAAAATCCTTTATTATACTTAAATGTTTGTACTCCACTTCCTATAAGGACATAAGGGGAAAACCTGCCCAATCCGATATTGGCTTTTAATTCCCCTCCCCAACGTATAATATCTACTTCTTGTTTAGCAATATTCATTGTATCAATGAAATTTTGTCCCAATTGTGATTGGACATCACTAGTAATACCTCTCAAGTTTACCGATTTCATATACAATCCTCTGATTTCCATAAATTTACCCAATCCAAATCCTACTCTTCCACCAACAAATGGAGCGTCTTGTAAAATGAGATTATTATCCCAAAAAGTATATTCTAATGTAGGTGCAACATTTAAACTAATATCCTGAACCTGTGAAAATGAATTAATACTCATCAATGAGATTAATCCGATAATTAACATTAATTTCTTCATCTTTTTGTTATTACTGATTAATTATTTCATCTTTTCCTGCCTTAAAAAATCTTAAGGCAAGGACGATAATATCAATTTCTGTGCCAAAAGAGTAATATTGTTTTATAGAAATCTGTGATTTTAATGAGAAAAGGCATTTGCAAATATTTGCAAATACCTTTTTTATTGATAATAAACGAACTTAATTATTATATTTGAGGACCCGCAGCTACCAATCGTTTTGCTTCTTCATTATCTGTAAAGAACTTAAAGTTATTGATAAAACGCTGTCCTAAATCTATGGCTGCTTTATCCCAATCCTTAGGATTTGTCCATGAATTTCTTGGGTTTAACAATTTGCTATCCACATTATTTACATTCTTAGGAATTTGAAGATTAAATACAGGTAATGTATCAAATTCTTCTTTATCGATAGAACCATCCAAGATTGCATCAATAATAGCACGGGTAGAAGGTAAGTCAATTCTTTTTCCTACACCATAAGGACCGCCCATCCATCCTGTACTTACCAAATAAGCATTAGCACCATTGGCTTCCATCTTTCTAATCAACTCATTAGCATATACAATCGGATCTAATAATAAGAATGCTGCACCAAAACAAGCAGAGAATGAAGGTACAGGTTCAGTAATTCCACGCTCGGTTCCTGCCACTTTTGCAGTATATCCTGAAATAAAGTGATAACGGGTTTGGTCTTTGGTCAATTTGGCTACCGGAGGCAATACGCCAAAAGCATCTGCTGTTAAGAAAATAACATTATTGGCATGTCCGGCTTTTGAAACAGGCTTCACAATGTTATTAATGTGATAAATTGGATATGAAACACGAGTGTTCTGTGTTTTAGAAGCATCTGCAAAGTCCACATCACCATTATCTTTTACCACTACATTTTCAAGTAAAGCATCTCTTTTAATGGCATTGTAAATATCCGGCTCTTTTTCAGGGTCAAGGTTAATGGTTTTAGCATAACACCCCCCTTCAAAGTTAAATACCCCGTCATCATCCCAACCATGCTCATCATCTCCAATCAATCGACGTTTAGGGTCAGCAGACAAAGTGGTTTTTCCGGTTCCACTTAATCCGAAGAATATCGCAACATCCTCATCTTTACCAACATTGGCAGAACAGTGCATGGCTGCAATATTTCTCAATGGTAATAAGAAGTTCATGATAGAAAAGAAACCTTTCTTAATTTCTCCACCATACCAACTACCTCCTACACAAGCCTCGCCGGCACCAATATTAAATGCAGCATATACTTCTGAATTTAATCCTTGTGCTTTCCAATCCGGATTGCTCACTTTTGGTGAATGGAACATTACAAAATCCGGAACAAAATCTTTTAATTCTTCTTCCGTTGGGCGAATAAACATATTTTTCACAAAATGCGCTCCCCATGCAATTTCGGTAATTACACGTACTTTTATACGTGTATTTTCATTGGCTCCGGCATAAGCATCCATCACATATAGTCTTTTTTGTTCAGACAAATGTGCAATACTTTTATTTTTTAAATCATACCAAACATTTTTATTAATAGGTTTATTGTCTGATGCCGGGCGATGATCATTTTTCCACCAAACGTCTTTTTTTGTTGCTGAATCAACAACAATATATTTATCTTTTGGCGAACGTCCTGTAAAAATTCCGGTATCTACTGTAACGGCTCCGGTACTAGTTAATGTTCCTTTCTCATAGCCTTCTAAATCTTCTGAAGTCTCATAGTTGAATAACTCTTCGTAAGTTGGATTGTAAATAACCTCTTCTACATTATTAATTCCGTAGTAACTGAGGTTAATCTTATCTGATTTTTGTGACATTTGATATATTTTTTTTGTATTACAAATAATATTTAAAATGTAAAATTAATAATAATTTAATATAGATATGTTTTTTTAGATATATTTTTTTGTATGAAGATAAAAAAACTTGTATTACACTTAAAATTCAAGATGTAATTTTAAGTTTATCTGTCTTGGTGTTAGGTAATTTGGAACAGCTAATTGTTGATTATGAATATCCGTAACCCAGAAATACGAAATGGTGTTCTTAAAATCCAACAAATTAAAAACTTCCAAGCTAACCCACATTGAATCAAAGTGTTTAAAAAAACGTGTAGGTTTTATTTTAGACGCCCCTCCAATAATTTGCTTTGAAAATCCAATATCAACTCTTTTATAAGATGGTATTCTTACTGTTGATTTGGTGTTTTTACTGCCGGGATATTCAATAGGAAGTCCTGTACCAAACAATAAACGCATATTCATTTTATAAGTTGGAAGTTTTGGGATAAAATCTTGAAAAAACATGCTAAAATTTACCCTTTGGTCTAATGGTCTTGGGCGATATCCTATCTCTTCCCTTTCAGTGTAAGCAATTTCTTGCGAAGAATTAGAAGACACTAAATTCCCTTCAGCATCATAATTCCTTTCAACATAATCCCCTTCAATATCTTCCATTGTATTCATCACAGATAAGCTAATCCAAGATTCCAGTCCGGGCACAAATTCACCGTTTACTTTCATATCAATTCCGGTAGTATAGCCATGCGATGACAATTCGGGAAAATAACGGATTCTTACATTATCCACTTCGTAAGGAATTAAATGTCGCAAATTCTTGTAATACAATTCTGTAACTAACTTAAACGGACGATTCCACGCCTTAAAATTCCAATCACCACCCAATACAAAATGTATGGATTCTTGCGACTTCACATCTTTTAGCAATACTCCTTGATGATTAATCAATTCCTTGTATAACGGCGGCTGATGATAATATCCTCCGGACAATCTAAAAACAATATCTTTTTCCCAATTCGGTTGGTATGAAATGGTGGCTCTCGGACTCACCAAAAATTCATCCGTAAAATCCCAAAAAGTAGCTCTCACACCCATGGTCAAAGACAAGTCATGAGTTTTGGATATCTTTCGGGTATCTTGTATATAACCACTCACACGATTGGACTCCAATGCATTTTTACTTTTCAAAAATCCATTCATTTCTAATGGATAATGTGGCGGCTCCAGTTGCCCAGGAAAAATATACGGATGTGGCAAGGTATATCCTGCCGAATCTTGCAATGTCCATTCTCTCAATTGTTCATTTACGGTTTCGTGTTGAAATTTTGCCCCCCACTCCATTTCATGACTATCAGAATAATAACGTCCTTGATGTTCTGCTGACCAAATATTTACATCCAAATAATTTCTTGCATGGTTGATAAACGTTCCTACACCCTGTTTTTCAATAACCTCTCCATAATTTTCATCACCTAAATTCGTATTTAATCGCCCTATCCAATAATCACCACGGATATCAAAAGTCTCATTTTCATTGGAATTATAATTTGAGGTGTTAAATTGTAGTTTTAATCCTTGATAAGGACGGAAAGTTGCTGAAAATCCACCTGTATAATTTAGGAAATAATCATTTTCATTGCCTTCAAAAAATATTTTTAATCGCAACGCCTCTCTAAATGTTCCAAAATCTGTTTCTCGGATGCTGGGCACAAATTGATATACATTTCTGTTGATATTTCCCAAAAAAGAAAAACTCCACCTTTCATTAGGATTATAACTAATCAAAGTTTGTAAATCAGAAAAAGAGGGACGATATTCACCTTCTTCCTGCAATCCTTTCAACACATATTGATTGGATTTCTGTCTAAACCCCACAAGATAAGACAACTTCTTTTTTGCCGCCAATCCCTCCAAATGCAAAGATGCTCCCAATAAACTTCCAGTAAAAGAGCCTCCAAATTCTGTCGGAGTTTTATATCTGATATCCAATACCGATGACATTTTATCTCCATATTTAGCATCAAATCCTCCTGCCGAAAACAATATAGACGAAACCAAATCACTATTGACAAAACTCAACCCTTCCTGCTGACCGGAACGCACCAAAAACGGTCGGTAAATGCGAATCCCATTGACATAAATCAGATTTTCATCAAAATTCCCACCTCTTACGGCATATTGATTACTCAATTCATTGTTTGCCGAAACGCCGGGCAAGGTTTTTAGCAATGATTCGATAGAATTATTGGCACCAACAATTTTTGTAACCGTTGTTGGATTAATCGAATGAACGGTACTTTGTCGAGTTCTTTTATCCTCAATCACAAGGTCTTTTAGTGTTGTTGTTGATTTTGAAAGTATTATGTTTAATTCTTTAGTATCATTTTTACTGATTTTTAACTTCCTTACCTCATCCTGATAGCCCACACAAGAGAAAACAACCTTAATTTCTTTATCTCCAGGAACAGATATTTTGTATTTTCCCTTATAATCAGTTACTACTCCTTGCAAATTGTCTTTTATCAATATATTTACCAGTGGTATAGGTTTCCCAGATGCATCAGTAATCCTACCATATATTTGTGTTTTGGGAGTTTGCGCATAAACTCCACAAAAAATCATCAAAGAAAAAATAGTGAGTATAATTTTATTCATTTTATCACTGTATTTAACATTGTAAAAACTTCTTTTTCAAAAAAGAAGAAAGCACAAAGATATTAAACAATTTTTTGTTTTATTTATTGTTCCGAAAATAAAAGAGTTTAAAATAATCCATAAATCCCATATTTTAAGTTAAATTAAACATTTTCAAGCAAAGGCTAGCACTTTTTATCTTCTCAAATTCATTATATTACTTACTTTTTTGTATTTTCGCCAATTAAAATGAATTTAGTCATTTAGTTGCTCCAGATTAAAGGAGTTTTATTAATAATTTGTTTTGATGACTAAATCTAAAAAGTTTAAAAATAGGGTAAAACCCCAAAATCTAAAAAAAACATAAAGGACATGTATAATGTAAGAGAAATATCTGAAAATATTTTTTGGATAGGAATGAATGACAGACGTTTAGAACGTTTTGAAAATATGTTTCCAATACCTAATGGCGTATCTTATAATTCTTATCTGATTTTAGATGAGAAAACTGTTGTAATGGATACCGTTGACATTGCATTTAGCACACAATTTGTTGATAATATCAAGCATGTGTTAAATGGTCGAAAGTTGGATTATCTTGTTATCAATCATATGGAACCGGATCATTGTGGAAACATTGAGCGGTTATTAGAACTTTACCCTGAAGTCAAATTAATCGGCAATAAAAAAACATTTGCTTTTTTTGAGCAGTTTTATTCTGATAATTACTCTGATAATTATTATTTAGCCAAAAAAGGTGAGGTTATTGATTTAGGAAAACATAAAATCCAGTTTATAAATGCTCCTATGGTGCATTGGCCTGAGGTAACATTAGCTTACGAAAGCACCCAAAAAATCCTTTTCTCATCGGATGCTTTTGGTAGTTTTGGTACATTGAATGGCACTATTTTTATGGATGAAATAGACTTTGAACATGAGTTTTTGGATGAATCTCGCAGATATTATTCAAACATTGTGGGTAAATTTGGACCTCAAGTTCAAAATGTATTGAAAAAAGCAAGTGATTTGGAAATTAATCTAATTGCTCCTTTACATGGACCTATTCCAAGAACAGCGGAAGACATTAAAACATACATTGACTTATATTCAAAATGGAGCAGTTATACACCTGAAAAAGAAGGTGTCGTTATTGCTTTTGGTTCCATGTATGGTAATACAGAAAATTTTGCCGATATTGTAGCTTGTAAGTTAGCTGAAAAAGGAATAAAAGATATTAAAATGTATGATGTGTCTAAAACACATCCTTCTTATATTATCTCGGAAGCTTGGAAATACAGCACATTATTATTTGCTGCGCCTACCTATAATTTAGGATTATATCATAACATGGAGACATTAATTCACGAATTAGCTGCCCTCAATTTCAAAAACAGAAAAGTAGCTTTAGCCGGTAACCATACTTGGGCTTCGGGTGCATTAAAAACTATGAAGAAAATGTTTGAGGAACAATTTAAAGACATTGAAATCATTGGAGATGAAATTGATATTAAATCGGCTATGCATCCAAAGAATGATGAAGTTGTGAATCAATTAGTAGAAAATATTTATAATGCTGTGAAAGGGTAATCTTAGATTGCTTAATAATACATTTAATCCGGATATTTCAATTAAAGAGGTATCCGGTTTTTTAATGTCTCATTCTGTATAAAAATGTCTCACCTTTAACTAAATGATAAGTTAAATTAAAAATACAGCTTGGCAAACTTTTGGGTGGCACGAATGGCTTGGCGTCCTTGACGTATAAAAGGATACAGACTTACAAATCCATGAATGGTTTTTTTGTAACGAATATGGGTTACATTAACACCTGCTTGTTCCATTTTTTGTGCCAAAGCTTCCCCTTCATCTCGTAAAGGATCACACTGAGCAGTTATAATTAAAGTTGGAGGCATGGTATTGTTATATTTCGCATACAAAGGTGATACTTGCCAAAGTGTATCTGAATGTTCACCTAAATATTCTTGTTTGATTTTCTCAAGCAGAGGTCTGTTTAACACATACCAAGATCCTTTGTCTCCAGCAAAATAAGTACGAGAAGGAAAAATCGTATCTACCATAGTGGTAGAAGGGTAATACAACACCTGAAAAGCAATATCATGGGCTTGGATACGATTGTTTTTGAGCGCCATTACCAACGCTAAATTGGCACCTGCACTATCTCCTATCAAGCCCACTTTTTGGGGATTGCCTCCCCAAGTAGTAATATTTTGAAACACCCAATCCAAAACCATAGCACAGTCATTTACAGCTGTGGGATATGGAGATTTAGGAGCTAAACGATAGGCAGGCAATACGACAATGCAACCTAACTTTTTAGATAATTTTTGTGCCAACATATGGAACATATCCAAAGAACCCCATATAAATCCGCCACCATGATAAAATACCAAAACAGGCAGACGTTTGTCTCGAAAATGCTTTTTTGAACTTTTGTCAGGATAAAAGATTCTGACAGCTATACTATCCTCACTTATTCTTGTGTTGAGGTAGTGTCCCGATTTCCATATGAATTTTGGCAATTTGTGTTTATAATAATTGAATACCGAATCAGGATTGGAAGTAGCTATCACTTTATTCACTCTTTTCACCAATTGATAAGACATATAAGAAAGCTTAGTTCCCGGCTCAGGCGTTTGCCTGCTTACTCTAAGTAAAGGGCTTTCTTGAGCAAATATTCCCATATTCAAAAAACCTAAAAGAATAATAAAGTACCAAAATTTCATATTATCTTGTATTCGTTGTGTTTTTTGTAATGATTAGAACTGTTATTTTTTATAAAGGCTCGTATTTTTATTTAATTTATTATCATTTCAAAGATATATTTTTTCGGTATAATAGATAAAAATGCAACCTAAAATTTACATTAACAAAATATCCTCTAGAAAACTTGAAAATATTTTATCAAATTATCATAAACATACGATTATAAAATATATAAAGATTTCCTTAACATGACATGTTATTCAAAATAATATCATAATATTTACAAACAGTTTATTTTGAATCATTATTTTTGTAGAAAAATTTAACGTATGGATTTATTTGTTGCGGAACATATTAGTAAGCAATATGCTAATCATAAGGCATTGGACGATGTGAGTATCAGTGTGCCAAAAGGGAGTGTTTTCGGATTGTTGGGACCCAATGGTGCCGGAAAAACTACCCTTATTCGTATTATTAACCAAATAACCGGTCCGGACACAGGAGAAATCTTTTTTGACGGTGAAAAATTACAACCCAAACATGTGGCTCAAATCGGATATTTGCCCGAAGAGCGAGGATTATACCGAAAAATGAAAGTGGGTGAACAAGCTATGTATTTGGCTCAACTTAAAGATGTGCCTAAGCATGAAGCCTATAAACGGTTAAAAGAATGGTTTGAAAAGTTTGAAATTACCAATTGGTGGGATAAAAAAGTGGAAGAACTCTCAAAAGGGATGCAACAAAAAATACAATTCATTACCACCATTTTACATGAGCCCAAATTATTGATTTTTGATGAGCCTTTTAGTGGTTTCGACCCTATTAATGCCAATTTGTTAAAGGAGGAAATCTTGAATTTGAGAGACAATGGGGCTACGGTTATTTTTTCTACCCATAACATGTCTTCTGTTGAAGAGATTTGTGATCATATCGCTCTCATTAATAAGTCAAAAAAGATTTTGGATGGTGATGTAAAAACCATCAAAAAGAATTATAGAACCGGCACATATAATATTGCACTTATTCCATTCCAACCTGTTAATCAATTGGAACTGAAAGAGGGTTTTGAATTATTATCTCAAAAAGAAGAGGACAGCAGCCTGTTATTAACCATTCATATTGATAATGAAAGTTCTTCTAATGACTTAATTTCATATTTAACACAGATTGGAGTTGTGCAATCTTTTAATGAAATTATTCCATCAATGAATGATATTTTTATTCGTGTAGTTCAGGAGAATGGATAGGTATTGATTTATTTTTCAAATCGTTAGTTCATTAACAAAAAAATAGTTATCAAAAGTTTTGACAACTATTTTTTTGTTATCCTGAAATTAATATCTTTCAACCTGACCCAAAAACGCCTCCTACTTTATCAATTGCCCGGCTATTTTCAGCAACATAATTTCAGATAGCTTTGCATTATAACGTGCCGCATTATACATATTTTCAGCATTTAAATAATTTTGTTGTGCTGTACGAAAAGCAATGGAATTTACTTGTCCTAAACGATACAACTCTTGTGTACGTTCAAAATTGAGTTTGGCTCTGGCTTGACTTTTTTCTTGTAGATTTACGGTACGTTTTTTATAGTCAAAATCCGTATAAGCATTGGAAATATCCCGTTGCAATTGCGCTTTTAATTTATCTAAAGACAATTGCTTGTTTTCTAATTCTAATGTAGCATTCTTCTCACGAACCAATTGCTGCCTGCCATTAAATATATTCCAACGCAAACTTAAACCCACTGCCGGGCCTATTCGTTGCAAATATTCAGTCTGACCGGCACTGGTATTTTGTCGATAGTAACTATAATTGCCATACGCTGATAAGGCAGGATAACGTTGAGACTTGATAATCTTTAAATCTGTTGCTGCCATCTCTCCAATTTGTTGTTGCATCAATAAAACACTGTTGTTTTCCATGGCTTTTTGTTGGATACTTTCTTCACTATCCACAATATTGAACTCCACCCTATCATCCACTTCATAATTGCTTTCAACAGAAATTCCCAACAATACATTTAAGTTTTTAATGCTATTTTTGTATTGCAATTCAGCATTGAGCAATCGAGTACTATCTGCATTATAATCTACTTCAGCATTTAAGATATCCAATGTACCGGCTTGTCCGAACTCCTGACGTGTCTTTGCTCTTTTTAAACGGTCACTGGAAATGGTTATGGACTTTTTACTCACATCCAATTGTTGCTGAGCATTGCAAACAGCATAATAAGCTTGAGCCGTTTGCAAAACCGTATTTTCCATCTGCATGCGATATTGCCAACGAGCCCTATCATTGTTTTGCTGTAATTTTTTATAGGTATATATCTTACCCAAACCGCCAAACAAGGTGTAATCCACCCTTACATTACCTCCAAAAGTAGTGGTATTCGTTCCATCAGCATTAATCACCAAATCTCCCGGACGAGGCTTTATTTTTGAATCCTTACGACTATATTCAGCACTACCTCCGGCAGAAACTGTAGGTAATAATCCAGCATTACCTTTAGTATTACTATTGCTTGCCTGCTGTAACTGGTTTTTAACCATTTTAATATCATAATTATGTTCTAATGCCATTTTTATAGCATCTTCTAAATTCAATTTACCTGTTATGGTCTGTGCCATCAGTAAATTGGGTAAAAGACATATCAGTATTAATATTTTTTGTTTCATTTTATTCTATTAAGTTGTTGGCTTTTGGCCTTTAGCTTTTAGCTTTTTAATTCTACGTATTATATATAATGCTCTTCTTCATAATCTGCAATCAAATCAGAAATATCTAATTCTATGAAATATTTATCTGTTGTAGGGTATCATTACCTACATTTTTACATCTAAAGGCTAAAAGCTAAAGGCCAATAGCCAAGCAAATTCTATACTTCATATTTTTTCTGTTTCACCGCTTGTTCAACCTCTTCGTTTGTTAGTTTTCTACCTTTAAAGAATGATTGTATATTGGTTTTCATATTATTTACAATAACTAAAGTAACAGGCAACAAGATTAGTGTTGTTGTGGTAGCCATAATCATACCGTAAGCCAAAGAAATAGCTACCGGCACCAAGAAACGAGCTTGCATACTGGTTTCTAATACCATAGGCCCCATACCCACTACTGTAGTGAGGGTCGTTAAAATAATAGGACGCAAACGAGATTGTCCGGCATCAAGCAAAGCTTCACGATATTTCATACCCTCTTTTAGGTTAATATTCAATGCATTGATTAACACCAAAGAATCATTTATCATAACCCCTATCAAGGCAATCATACCCATTGCAGACATGATAGAAATAGGCATACCATGAATAAAATGTCCCCAAACAATCCCAATAAAAGCCAATGGAATAATTGCATACACCAACAAACTTTGGGTAATTGAGCGTAAGGTGAGTACTACCATAGCAAACATCAACAATAAAATAATGGGTAATGATTTTTTTGCTGAATTGGCCATTTTTCGGGTCTCACGACTTTGTCCATCAAAAGAAACTTGTACTTCAGGATATTTTTTAAGTACCGGCATGATAATCTCTTCTTTTAACGCCTCCAATAAATCAGGAACCGATGTACTTGAATTTGATAAACTGGCTTGTATCTGTATCTCTTTTTTAAAATCTAAATGACGAATACTGGATACTCCATTTACGACCTTTAAATCAGCCAGTTCACACAAAGGATAATTTTTGCCATTAGGCAAACGAATTTTCATTTGCTCCAGTTGCCCAATAGAACGCCTATTTTCCAATTCATATTTTACCCATATCTTTACTTCGTCTTTTCCTCTCTGAATACGCTGTGCTTCATAGCCCCAAAAAGCCGAACGAACTTGTGCAATAATATCTCTATAAGATACCCCTAATTGATATGCCTTAGGTTTTAAATCAATCTCCACTTCACGATTACCAATAGGTGCATTATCCGACACATCGCTGATATCTTCTCGCTTTTTCATTTCTACTTTTATTTCCTCCTTGGCTTTTTGTAATATTTTATTATCATCACCTTGCAAAGAAATCACTACTGCTTTGCCAAAAGGCACAAAAGCTTCATAAAGTAATGTTTCTGCTCCCGGAATATCACCTACTCGTTTTCTAACACGTTGGATAATTTCATCAGTAGTAGAATTACGTTGCTCACTTTCTATCAGCTGCACCCTAACCGTAGCACTACTTCCTCTGCCATTAAAATTATCTGTTACTTTTCGGATAACGGATTTATCTTCCATACCATCCTTTTTCAATTGCTCATTCACATACCAAATACCTTCTTCTATCTTATCAATGCTACGAAGGGTGGCTATATCTTGCGTTCCACTGGGCATTGCCAATGTAACCGTAAAATCTTCGCCCTCTACTTCGGGAAAGAAAGTCGGTCGTACAATTCTTGACTGTACTGCGCCCAAAGAAATAATAAACAATGCTGTGAAAGAAGCCAAAACAATCATTCGGTGATTAATCGCCCATCCTAAAAACGGACGATAATAATACTTTGCAATATGCAAGATTCCTCGCTCTGCCCAGCTCATATATTTTTGCCAAAAAGTTTTCTTTTGATCTGGTTGTAATGATTTGGAATGTGCTAAGTGAGCCGGTAAAATAAATAGTCCCTCAATCAAGGAAACCAATAATATAAAACCAACAATAACAGCTACTTCTCCAAAAAAATCACCTATACGTCCATCCAAAAACAGGAAAGCCGAAAAAGATAAAATAGTTGTTAAAACCCCTGAAACTACTGCCGGTGTTACCTCCAACGTTCCATCTATGGCAGCTTTAATAGGATTTTTGCCCATTTGCCAATGCCGATAAACATTCTCAGCAACTACAATTGCATCATCTACCAAAATACCCAATACCAATATCAATGCAAATAAAGATAACATATTCATCGTTACATTGGTAAATGGCAGAATAATAAACATCCCCAACATTGAAAAAGGAATACCTACGGCTACCCAAAATGCAATTCTCGGATTTAAAAATAATGACAAAAACAGGAGTACCAAAATAATACCCATTATGCCATTGTCTTTCAATAAGTCAATACGTTGATTTAAGATTACACTCATATCTTTAAGTGTTTCCGCCTTAAAATTCACGTGTTCTTTATTATAACGCTCTATGTAGGCATTAATTTTTTCGGAAGCTTCCACCACATCTTCAGAAAAAGTACAACGAATGGTAAACATAATAGAAGGCTTACCGTTATAGCGTCCTTGTGAAGGTGTATCTGCAAATTGGTCTCTTACTTCTGCCACATCACGCAAATGAATGGCACCACCGGTATCACCTGTACGCAATACAATATCACCAATTTCATCCGCATCATACACCTTATTACGCACACGAATAAAAAACTCCTCCTCACCATCTTTAATGCTTCCGCCTGTCATTATCAGATTAGTCGAAGCAATGACTTTAGCCACCTCAGAAAATGTTAAATGGTATTTATTCAGCTTATCTTCATTAAGTAAAATTACAATCTCTTCAGCAGGATAACCTCCGATTTGTATTTTAGAAACACCCTCCATTTGCAACAAATCATACTCTATTTTACGGGCTTGTTGCTTTAATTCTTTTAGCGAAGTCTGATGATTCCCATTTTCGGTAAGTACAAACCACATGCCTATATTAGTGTCATCATGTTTGTAAGTTACTACGGTTTCAATGGCTTTGGGAAAAGAGGCTATTCTGCCCACTGCATTCTTTACACGCATCAAGGCATCATTCATATCCGTTCCTTTTTTCATCTCCACTGTTACTTTCCCTATATTTTCACTTGATGTGGATATAATTCTCTCCAAGCCATCCAACCCTTTTAAGTTTTCCTCAATTTTAAGTATGGCCCCCTCTTCTACTTCCTCAGGCGAAGCACCCGGAAACAAAATATCAACATAAATATTACGCTTAGGCACATTGGGAAAGAAATTATGCTGAATATTCAGCAAAGAAAATGTTCCGAATAAAAAGACGAAAACCATGATAAGGTTTACCGCCAAAGGAAATTTTATAAAATAAGAAATTATGTTTTTCATGGGATTATCGATTTGTTTTTACCGTTAGCTTTTGGCCATGGCTTTTAGATTTTTCATTTTTATATTGAATTTATTTTGTTTAATCTTCACGTAGTTAGGTCTTGATTAATTTATAGAACTTGCTACACCTTTCTTATTTAAAAATTTAACATATAATTACTTACATCTCATTTTGCCACCGAGACCTCAGAGGTTTTAAAAACCTGTGAGGTCTTTATCTATTATTATTACTCCAATAATATTTTTTCATCAAAAACTATTTTTTTATGATTGATATAATATTTAAAATTCTTTTTGTTCTCAAATAATAACATAACACTATCTCTATCTAATGATGTTTGTTTATCTGATATAATTGTTTTGTAAGAAGAATATCTATAATCTTCAACATTACTTACAAACTTATGATAAACAGGATTAAATTTATATAAACAATCAATTGTATTAAATAGTTTTCATTGCTTATTCTTATTCTTTTAAATTTATTCTGAAACAAACTGCCTGTACGATTATATCTTTTATTTATGGATTTGGTATAAGCATTAAATAGATTAGAAAAACCCTGAGATATTAATTTTTCATTTTCAATATCCTTTGTTTTGACTAATAAATGAAAATGATTCTTTAATAAACAATAAGATAAAATATCTGCTATTGGAACAATATATTTTTTTATAAGACTTAAAAAATAATCATAATTTTCTACCTCAAAAAATAAATCTATTCCATTATTTCCTCGATTGAAAATATGGTAATAATTATGTTTTTGTAGAGGTTCATATTTCATCTTCTTAATATTTTTATCTCAGACCTCAGAGGTTTTTAAAACTTCTGAGGTCTAAGGCTCTAAATAAACCAAATAACAGCTAAAAAGCTATTAATTTATTATTTTATCTCAGACCTCACAGGTTTCTAAAACCTCTGAGGTCTAGGCTCTCTAAATCATAAACCAAATAACCTATTATTTCACCCTCACCTCCATACCATTATAGGCACTTTTGATTACAGTTATCATTAATTGATCATCAGGTAATAAACCTTTTACAACAGCCATATCATCCTGACTTTCTAATACTTCTACTTTTTTCAATTTCAATTTATTATTTTCTACTACAAATACACTTCCTTCACTATTGATGAGTTTTCTGGAAATGCTTAGGGCATTTTTAATTGGTTCTTGTTGTACACTTGCCGTCAAGAACATACCTTCTATCAATCCTTTACCTTGCACACGAATAAAAATCTTTACACTTTGAGTCTTCGCATCAATACTTGCACCTATACGAATTACTTTACCTGTCCATGATTTTTGTAAATCTGAAGAATGTAATTGTGCCGGAGTTCCTACTTTTATATGTTTCATCACATCCAAAGGATAGGTTACTTCCAAATCAAATGCCTGTGTGCTGATAAATGTCCCCAATTTACTGCCTGGACGCACAGCTTCGCCTCCCACAGCGTTGGCAAATACTACCACACCATTATAAGGTGCCCGAATATTATATTTACCCAAACGCTCTTCCATTGATTTTAAATTATAGTAAATAGAATACAGCCCTTTTCCTACCAAATAAAACTTTTCCTTATCAGAATCAGCTTGTGGAATCTTTGGCAATGGCTTATTAACATCGATACTATTTACATAATCATACCACTTTTGATACGCTTTAGGATAATCGTATTTCAAATCTGCCAATACGGAAGTAATGCGAGTAATAAAATCGCTTTTTTTGGCAATCAAACCCATTTCGTATTCCGTGCTATTAATGGCCAACATCAACTCACCTTTGCGATAAGTTTTTCCTTCTTTAAAAACTAAAGCCTGCTTACCCAACTGTCCATTTACTTCAGACACAATATCAAAACGCTCTACCGCTTTGAGTTTACCTGTGGCACGTGCCATAAAACTCACGTCGCCAACATTCGGTTTTACCACCTCTACCAGAGGGGCTTTTCGTGCCGGCTTTTCGTGCTCCTTTTTCTGTGCTTTGCTGTTCATTAGCTTCACAACACCTATAGCCCCTAATATAATCAATATGGCTATTCCTATGGATATTAATGTTTTTTTCATTGTTTATTTATTCTCAGCCATTGGCGATTAACAATTAACCGTTGGCATATTTTAATTATAAATTTATGAATGGTGAATTATAAATTATCATATTAACTCATTACTTCCTGATACTATTAATCACAAAATCAGCAACCATGGTTTTTCGCTCTTCTAAAAATTGAGCATATTCATTGCTTTCACCATAAGGTATAAGAAAACGAATCATCACCGGTTTGGCGATAACAGGAAAAACACATAAAGAAATGATATTAGCCATTAAATGTATCGGTTTAATCGGTGTAATGGTTCCTTTATCTATTTCTTGCTCAATATCCTTTTTAATAAAATCAATATCTATTTTTATACTATCCAATAACTCTTCAAGATGTTCAGGACGAGAAGCTAATTCATGCATGATAAACATGGGCAAGTAAGGATTTTTCCCTATAAACTCTAAATATTCACGTACAAAATTTCTTATCTTATCAAATAAATGTGCATCTGTATTAAAAACCTTTACAATTTGAGGAATGGACTCTTTAACCGCTCTTTGAAATACAATGGAAAACAACTTTTCCTTACTTCTAAAATAATAATGCAACAAAGACTTATTAATACCGGCTTCATCAGCAATACACTGCATCCGAGCTCCCGCCATACCATGTTGCATAAATACTTTTTTAGCGGCTGCTATTATCTTTTCTTCTGTATTTAGATCTTTTTTTTGCTTCATTTTTTATTTTTTGAAAGGGATATAATTTACAAATCCCTCCATTATTGTTACCAAATGGATAAACTATTTATTTAAACTAAAAAGATTAACTATTTGGTTAAACTATTTGGCAAAAATACATATTTTTTTATTCAAAAAAAGAATATTAAATATTTTTCTTAATTTAGATAAAGTTTATATAACACCAATTGTTAGTTTAGCCTAAAAATATAATTTACAATAAACCCTTATAAATCTTTCTAAATCTTGTAGAAAATAGCAATGAAGCACAAATAAGCCCAACAACAAAGCCAATCCAAATGCCTAAAGGTCCTACTTTTAGGGTAAAAGAAAGGAAGTAACCCAAAGGAAGATTGACAATGATATAAGCGATAAAAGCATAAATCATAGGTCTTTTTACATCGGCTAAACCACGCAAAATACCCAATGAAACCACTTGTAGTCCGTCAAAAATCTGAAAAATGGCTGCCAACAACAGCAGTTGAGTAGTTAATGCAATGACTTCTTCATTATTGCTATACAAATATGGCAAATACCCTCTAAATACTACAAAAGATATTGCCGACAACAGCATAAATGCCAATACCAAATGAATGGATGCCATGGCGGCTTTATACATACCATAATAGTCTTTTTTGCCATACTGATGTGCCACCCTAATGGTTGTCCCTGAAGCAATTCCGCTTACAATCATAAATGTTACCGTAGCCAATCCCAATGCTATTTGATGTGCTGCAAGAGGCACTTCCCCAAACCATCCCATCATTACAGAACTCAATGCAAAAGCCGACACTTCCAATAACATTTGTAACGAAATAGGCATACTTACATGAAATAATTTTTTCAGCTCTACCCAATTAATTCTTGTATGGGTTATCAACACAAGATACTTTTTCATCTGTATATTTTTACTAAATATAACAATGAAAATCAAAGGCATGAGGATACGTGCTGAAAGAGTGGCATAACCAGCACCATTCAATCCCAATGCAGGAAAACCCAACTTTCCGTAAATGAAAATATAATTCAAGATAATATTAACGATGTTTGCCGAAATGGTTACATACATGGCTATTTTTGTATTTCCTAAACCTTCGGAAAATTGTTTTAAGAGATAAAAGACCATCAAAGGTAAAAACGAAATCACCAAAATCCGATAATAGGAAACAGCTAATTTAACTACCTGTGGTGGTTGCCCCATTCTGTTCATAAAAAATGAAATCACATACAATATCAATCCCAATGTGAGGGCAATAATCACATCTAAGAAAGCACTATTTTTGAGTAATGAGGCCGATTTTAGGTGATGTCCTTGTGTGTATGCTTGCCCGATTAACGGAGTGAGTCCAAATGTAAACCCCATACCCATTACCATACCAATAATAAACACTGAATTGGCAAATGAAGCAGCAGCTAACTCTGTAGTTCCCACATGTCCCACCATCATATTATCAATCTGTTGCACAAGGATTTGTCCCATTTGCGAAAGCATCACAGGAATGGCAATACTCAGATTCCTTTTGTAATATGGTAAATAGTGTTTAAAAAACGACATGCAAGCTAAATTTTGACAAATATACATGATAATTTTCAATGCATACAGACGAATAAAAAATAATATATTTAACCGCAAAATTCGCTAAGGTTTTACGCAAAGTTCGCTAAGTATCTTTGCTGTTAATTTGACATGTTTATAGGAAAAAACATGAATCTAAGCCTGCTCAATAAAAGTTGTCAGCTCAATAAATTGTTGATAGGTTAATTGCTCGGGACGTTTCGAAAGGAATTCATGGGTAGCATTTTGAGGTAACAATGATTTTAGAGAATTTCTAAGGGTTTTTCGTCTTTGATTAAATCCGGTTTTAACCACCCTAAAAAACAATGCCTCATCACAAGCCATTTCAAGCTCCTTTTTGCGTGTCAATCGAATGACAGCAGACTTTACTTTTGGAGGTGGATTAAATACTTTCTCATGCACCGTAAACAAGTAATCCACATCATAAAAAGCTTGTGTCAAAACACTTAATATACCATAGGTTTTGTTGCCCTCCTTTGCAGCAATTCTTTCTGCCACTTCTTTTTGAAACATGCCCACCATTTCGGGTATCAGATGACGATAATCCAATATTTTAAAAACAATTTGTGTAGAAATATTGTAGGGAAAGTTGCCAATAACTGTAAAAGGTGTTGCAAATAATGTTGATAAATCCGTTTTCAAAAAATCTGTATAAATGATGTTTTCTTTCCTTTCGGGATATTTATTTTGCAAAAACGCAATGGATTCTTGGTCAATATCCAAAGCTAACACCTGTAAATCCTCATTTTCAAAAAGAAAATCTGTAAGGATACCCGTTCCACAGCCCACTTCCAACACATTATGATGTGTAGGTTGTATAGCCTGTGCAATCTTTTTCGCAATATTTTTATCGGTTAAAAAATGCTGACCGAGATGCTTTTTAGCTTTAATGGACGTTGTCATTTCGTAATTTTCTAAAAATAATTCGAGCTTCGTGCATAAACAAGCTGCCTTCGTAATCTTTCAACATCTTTTTCAATAACACCTTGGCTTTTTCCTCATCCTTAAACACATGAAGATTTAACTTTATCGAATTCATTAACGAATTGTCTGCCAATAAATCATAGTTATATTCCGTATAAATTTTTGTATAAATACTATCCGCTTCCTGATATTTTCCCTGTGACTCAAAAATCTCAGCTTTTTTATACAAAATATCATCCGTTAATACATCAGAATTATGAAAACGTTCCAGACTATCCAACATGTGTAAAGATTTGTCAATCTGTTTTCTAAGGAAAAGCAAATCAGCTTTAGCAAAACTGCTCAACGTAACATTTGTAGAGTCTTCAAACATATTTTCCGACAAAAATAACGACATATACAAGGCATCATTGGCAATAAGTTTTGAGGTAGAAGCCTTGAGAATATCAAATTTGGCTTTCGCCCAATCAAACTCACCGATATAGTATGATAACATAGCGTTTTCGTAGGTTGCTTGATTCCCTATGGGTGTGTTTTTCATGGCTTTTTCCACCTGAGAGTATAGCAAGGTTGCTTCCCAAGGATTGTCATTATAAAGATACAAATTAGCAAGCTGAATCTTCAATTTGCTTTCAGCTTTTTTTCCAATTTTTCTTTTGTTTTCTAAAATGTTCAACAACATTCCTGTGGCTTCATCAGTTTTGCCCAAATAATAATTTTTAATCTCGGAAAGCTGAATATATGCAGGAATCATAGCATCCGACAACATAAACTGATTAATTAATTGTTGTAATTCACTTTCCAATTTTATCAACTCTTCCTGATCTTTTTCCTTTGATGATATGACTTTTTCGTATTTTGCCGTCATCTGCAAAATATGGGATTCTATGTAGTAGCGACTTTTCTCCTCAACATGATTCATACAAAAAGAAAAAGCCTTTTCTGCCACTTCATAATCTTTATTTTCCAATGCAATTTTTCCAAGCTCAAAAATCTTTTTTCCTTTATATCCAAACCTTTTTTCTAACGCTTTGGTGTAAATAAGCGCCGTTTCATAATCTTTCTGCTGTATGGAAATCCAGCTAATCAACGAATTATAAATCCTATTATCAGGTTCTTTTCTTACTTTTTTGAGTAACGCTTGGAACAAAAACTTTGACTTTTCCTGTTCCTTGTCATCATTTAATGTCTGTTGCAATTGGGCGGTTACCCGATTCATTTGCTTTGCATCTTTATTCAAAAGGTTGAGATATTCATTAAACATCAATTCATATTCACCCTTTTTCTCATAAATTTTAGCAATATCAAGCGAAAATAACATGTCATTATCCAGCAATTCCCTACCTTTAAAGTAGGCTTTCAATGCATAATCATGTTCCAATTTCCCGGAAAATCTATTGGCAATCTGCTTTACTTTTCCTTCGCTTTTAGGCATGTCTTCAAGAACTTTATTGTAAATCTTTTCCCCTTTCTTTTTTTCACCCAAGCTGACCATCAATGAGCCCAAATCAATTTTTAAGGTCTCCATATTCGGATTTTTTTTGATTTGGTGGCGAATTACTTTTTCTGCTTTCTCATAATTTCCTGTTCCTATAAGCGAATAAGTGTAATAGGTATAATTGCTGTAATTAGGATAATCCCAATATAGCTCATCAAAAATATCAATGACTTTGTCATATTGCCGTTGGATGTAAAACTGTCGAGCTAATTTTTCTTTCTCTTTCCGTTTTTTCTCCTTATCCTTGTCTTTCTTTAACCAACTAATTGACTGTTGATTATTTTCTTTTACAGGCAATGACAAGGCTTGTCCGTTTAGGACAAAACTGATAAACAATAAAAAAGAAAATATTTGTTTTGGATATTTCATTACAGCTTTTCTACAACACTAAATTTAGTCAATGATTTCAAAACGAGTGTAAGGCACAAGTGCTTTAGGAATTGTAATACCTTTTTCCGTTTGATTGTTTTCCAACATCGCAGCCACAATTCTTGGCAATGCCAAAGCACTTCCATTTAAAGTGTGTGCGTTATGGATATTTCCATCTTTATCTTTGTATCTCAACATCATACGGTTGGCTTGATAGCTTTCAAAATTAGAAATTGAAGAAACTTCCAACCATTTTTGTTGTCCTTTGGAATAAACTTCCATATCAAAAGTCAAAGCCGAAGTAAATCCAAGGTCACCACCACATAATTTAAGAATTCGATAAGGTAACTCCAATTTCTCCAACAACCCTTTTACATACTCCACCATTGTATCCAATGTTTTATAAGATTCTTCAGGATGTTGTATCTGAACAATTTCCACTTTATCAAACTGATGCAAACGGTTAAGTCCTCTCACATCTTTACCGTAAGAACCGGCTTCACGTCTGAAACAGCTTGAATATGCCACATTTTTTATTGGAAAATCTTTTTCAGAAAGCATAACCTTTCGATACATATTCGTTACCGGAACTTCTGCCGTAGGAATCAAGTATAATTGGTCATTTTTCAGCTCATACATTTGCCCTTCCTTATCGGGAAGTTGTCCTGTACCATACCCTGAATCTGCATTTACCAATAATGGAGGTTGTATTTCCGTATATCCGTTTTCGCGGGCATTATCCAAAAAGAAATTGATAAGGGCACGTTGCAATTGGGCTAATTTTCCTTTGTAAACAGGAAATCCTGCACCAGTTAACTTTACTCCCATTTCAAAATCCAAAATATCATATTTTTCACATAATTCCCAATGTGGCAACCCTTTGGCTTCAAAAATACTGTCATCATAATGCTTGGCAACCACTTCGTTATCCGTCTCTAACTTTCCTTCCGGAACACTTTCGTGCGGAATATTCGGTAATTCAAACAGCAATTTTTGTTGTTTTTCTTTCAATTCCTCTAATGTAGCACTCAATTCTTTGGTTTGAGCCTTAAAAGCTGCACTTTTTTCTTTTAATTCATTCGCTTCAGCGGCTTTACCCTCTTTGTATAGCACACCAATCTGCTTTGCCATGGCATTAGATTGAGCCAATATATCATCCAAACTTTTTTGGGTTTCTCTTCGATTTGAATCTGTAACTAATAAATCTTCTACTATTTCCTTAGCATCAAAGTTTTTTACTTTTAAACGCTCAATTACAAAATCTTTCTTGGTTCTGATAAAGTTAATATCCAACATGGTATGAAGTTTTTTTACATTTCACAAAATATTTTCCAAAGATAAATGAATAAATTAGAATATGAACCGAGAGCTTAACAATTTTTCTAAAAGAAATTTCTTAACATATTAAGTGATTGACTGCTTTTTTTACGAATTTTGCAAAATTGAATCTGTCAGAAAAAATATTTTTTAATCTTTAATTACAAAGAAAATGATACAACGTATAAAATTTTTAGCCATTACAGGATTATTTTGGATGTGCTTTTTCACCCTTTTTCGATTTATATTTTTATTGTATCAATGGAATATTGCTGATAACTATCCTGCTTTAGAATTATTTAAAGCTTTTCTGTCAGGTAGCGGACGACACGATTTATCCATAACAGGTTATATATTAATGGTTAGCGGATTAATCATTACCGTAACCTTTTTTCTGCCGGGCAAAAAATTAAGACGAACATTTTCAGTATTCTTTTTTGTATTTGGATTTTTATTTTTGCTCATATTAGTACCCAACTTAGAATTATATCGCAATTGGGGATTTCATATCCAAGCTACAATTTTTGAATATCTAAAAACGCCCAAAGAAGCAATGGCTTCCACTGTTGCCCGTATTTATTTATTGCAACTATTTATATTTATTACCACACTGATTTTAATGATTTGGGGATTAAAAAAACTAATCATCCCACAACTGGACAACATACAACCTATAAAACCTTTTTGGATTCCGGTATTGCTTTTTATCACAGCATCTATGATTATTCCGATACGTGGCGGATTTGGACTTGCACCAATGAATGTTGGATTTGTTTATTTTTCCAACCATGCTTTTGTAAATCATGTAGCTGTAAATCCGGTTTGGAGTTTTGGTTATTCTTTGAAAAAAATCAACAAAAACAAAGTTACTTTTCATTATATGGAGGATGAAAAAATGCAAACGGTAATCAATCATTTAAAATCGCCATACTCTCCTGAACGTTTACAAGTAATAAATACCGAAAAACCCAATGTGCTTATACTGATATTGGAAAGTTTTACCAGTAAAGCCACCGGATTAATTCCGCAAGGGGCTAAAGCTACTCCTCACTTGGATAGTTTGGCTAAAAATGGCATTTATTTTTCAAATTTTTATGGTATTGGCGACCGCTCAAAAATTGGAATTGTTGGTGTTTTAAGTGGTTATCCATCTCTACCCTGTCGCAGTGTCATATCCTATGCCAGAAAAGTAGAGAAACTCCCTAGTATTTGTAAACGATTCAAAGAAAATGGCTATAATTCAGCATTCTATTACGGTGGAAATATTCAGTTTGCCAATATGAATTCGTACATGAAAACCATGGGGTTTGAAAAATTAGTTACAGACGATGACTTTCCTTCTGCATTAGACAATACCAAATGGGGTGTAAACGATGAATATGTTTTTGATTATCTATTGGAAGACATTAAAAAAGCCAAAGAACCTTTTTTCAAAACCTATTTTACATTAAGTAGTCACGAACCTTTTAAAGTGCCTACCCATGACATTGAGGGAAACAGTGAAGACCAGCGTTTCTTAAACTCAATTTACTATACGGACAGATGTTTAGGTAATTTTATTGAACAGCTAAAAAACACCGATAAATGGAATAATACGGTTGTGATTATTGTTGCCGACCATGGCACTCGTTATATCCTAAACTCACAACCTACCGAATTTATCAAATATCAAATTCCAATGATTTGGACAGGAGGTGCAATTACTGAAAAAGGATTGAAAATTGATAAGTTTGGATGTCAACCTGATATTGCCAACACCTTAATGAACCAGTTAGGTTGGGGAAGTGAGGAATTCATAATGGGTAAAGATTTGTTGCAACATCACCAAAAAGGATATGCTTATTTTAATTACAACAATGGATTTGGCTATATTGATGATAATCAGCAATCCGTTTATGATTTAACAGCAAAACAGTATGCACATAAGCAGGGCACTCCTTTTAATGAAGATTACTGGAAAGCTATATTACAATTTATTAATCAAGATTTTATCAAATAACGTGCTATTGCCAAATGAATAAAGAAGTCTGGAGTGGCTTCTTACTAATTTCCCAACCTTTGAGGAGTTTGCCTTTGCGTACTTTGTGAACTTTGCGGTTTTTTTAATTAATAATTATTGGCTTTTAGCCTTTGGCTGTTGGCTGTTGGCAATTTTTTTTTACAGACCTCAAAGGTTTTCAAAACCTTTGAGGTCTTTGACTTTGCGTTCTTTACGATTAAAAATGGTTTTTCATTCTTCAAAACCTGACCCCCGAAGTGGGGTCA
>PDWJ01000087.1_pt1 | contig 123121 bp, 110 predicted proteins | sample 1430881 | NCBI WGS metagenome assembly PDWJ01 (sample SAMN01162460, study PRJNA174530) | Oral metagenome, whole genome shotgun sequencing project. | biome: Marine environment; feature: Marine mammal; material: Swab sample of the gingival sulcus; isolation source: swab sample of gingival sulcus... | reverse complement strand
TCTTTTCCTCTGGTTGATGGTTTCGTTTGGCAACTGCCAATTAACCATGTTGAGGCCACCTTTTCATTTAAATGTGCGAAATTTATTATACGTTATCCAAAAAATTCATCGATAGGCACATAGGAAAAGAAAACCTTTTTAATAATAATTATAATTCATTAGGGCTAACATCTCGCAATTGCCCTTATTACGAAGGCAGTGCCTGTAAGCCCAATTCTTGGGGACGCTATAAAGATGAATATCATTATCCTAAGATAAATGGATTATATTTGGTGTATCCTGTTGATAGCCAATTCCCTGAAATGATGTTTCTTGGAAGGGTTTTGGATGAGCGTTATTTTTTAGATGATGTCAAAAATGCAATTCAACAACAAATAGGCTTATCAGCTGACAATGACGCCACTCTTGTTAGTATAAATGGAAAGTCATCTTACGATTATATTGAATATTACAAATTTCAACTATATGGGAAATACATAGAGCTAAGTGTATATATTCGTGGTGTTAGAGACTCGATTGGTGGTCCTAGTGTTACTACAATTGACTACAGATTCGAAGATGTAACTCGGTCTGTTGATAAGTGTATAAAAAGAAAAAAATCAGACCAAAGGATTAAAGAAAAAGGAAAAACGATTCGTCTAGATTAGAAAGGCTGTGTTGCGTTTTTTTTCTCGCAAATCTTTTTTGCCTGCGTTGTTCAGAGAGCGACAGTAAATTCTGATGATTCAAACGTTTCTGAGTTATCGCAACTTATTAATATTATTTCCCAACAAGAAGGGTATAGAAATGAACAAAACAATAGTCAGCCTTGTGTGCCTAATAATGTTTGCTTTTTCTTCGTATTGTTCTGCTTCAGGCAAAAACATGGAAGCTTTGGTGGATGAGGTAGTGAAGTCAGCCAAAGCTGGAGATAGTGAATCAATGCATACCCTTGGGGATATTTATTACAATGGCACTTTTTTTTCTCAAGATTACAAAAAAGCTATAGACTGGTATACGAAAGCAGCTGAGGCTGGAGCCATTGGCGCAATGTATAATCTAGGGCTTATTTACGGCAACGGCAAAGAAGTTCCTCAAGATTACAAAAAAGCTGTAAAGTGGTATACGAAGGCAGCTGAAGCCGGAGATAGTGAATCAATGCATACTCTTGGGGATATGTATTATCATGGCACTTTTTTTCCTCAAGATTACAAAAAAGCTGTAAAATGGTATACAAAGGCAGCCGAGGCTGGAGCTATTGGTGCGATGTATAACCTCGGGCGTATGTGGGCTATGGGCAAAGGAGTTCCGCAGGACTATATCAAAGCATATATGTGGTTTAACCTTGCTGCAGTAGATGGGGACTCCAACTCTACCGAAGGACGTAGAATTGTTGCTAAAGGAATGACTGTATCTCAAATAGAAGAAGGTCAGCGCCTAACGCGCGAATGGTTGGATATGCATCCTGCTTTGAAATAGTTTTGGGATGTTAGTAAGGCCATTTGAGTGGAAGAAGAATAGTTTTTTATCTTTGCAAGACAAGAAGGCCGATAGTGCTCAAAAAAGCAGTATGATTAGAAATTGGAACAACAGCTGATATTTTTTTCAAGACTGACTTTAAATTTTCGTTCAGACACTCAAAAGTTGGAGCATATTTGTAGGATTTTGTTAGCATGAAAGTAGAGGATAAGGTGAAAGCTCCTTATCCTTTAAAGGCTGTCAGGTAGTTATGCCCCCATATTTGGCAGTCGAAACAGCAGGGGTACAATGGAGATTAGCTATGAAAAAACTGCTGGTGGCATTAGTTTTGGCAGGATGCTTATTATCTGCAACAACATCGATGGCACGTTTAAAGTATGAGTGTTGGACTTATATTAATGGTCATCCAGGGAAGATGATAAAACGAGTAGCAGACAGTAATAGTGAAGCTACAAAAATGGCAACAGACTGGTTTAGAGATAACGAATATAAGTTTGACTACATCAAGTGCAAGTAATTTCTTTTAGGTAAACCCCCGGCTTTGCCGGGGGACCCTCAAAGTTTGACAGTTTCAGAAAAAAGAAGAAGCCTCCAAATGGTGAACCGCTTAAAGTCACACAAAGGAGGCTTTAATGAACAACATAAGAAATTTTAAGCCACTCAAGGTGGGAATGCAAGTATCATGTCGTTTGGATTCCCAAATGTCGGAGGAAATCACTTTACGGTCATCTTCGTCAACATCTTGGAGAAGTTTTTCATGATCTTGCTGGCCAAAAGGAGAGTTTGGTCCTGGAAGGTCATCTTCAGCCAGACCATATCCATATGCTGATGTCAATTCCACCGAAATATTCGGTAGCTCAAGTGATAGGCTATATGAAGGGTAAAAGTACAAGGGTCAAGACTAGAACAGAGGCTTTTTTCTTATAATTATTAGCAACAATTTGTAAAGATTTTGCTCTCTGTGGTTAAACCTGAATTCACACATCTTTCAGATGTAAAATAAAGGTAGATTTATGTACTCCACGGAAGCGAGCCAATCTGGTTTTAAAAAATCAGAAAGATTCAATTCCATTAATATGAGATGTACCACGGACAAACTCATTTTGTCCATGATCGACTCGAAAATGCTTTTTGTAGTCGAGGTCAACCAACCCGTTATAGCCTTTCCAGCCATCACTGTGGATGTGCTTTCATGTTTCACTTTTCCTCGGATTACTGCTTGTAGCGTGGCTCTTCGACAATCTGGAACAATCTCTGTGTAGACTTTTCCGTTGCGTTTGAAGATCCTAAAAACCATGGTCTTACCTTGTGCTCCTCGACCTCGTTTTCCTTTTACTCGTCGAGCACCAAAGTAACTTTCGTCCACTTCTATTTCACCAGAAAAAGGCGATTGAAGTTGACAATATTCAGAGATTCGTATGCGAATTTCTGTTAAATACCGGTTTACAGTATTACGATTTAAAGCTGTAATTTTCGTAATCTGAGCAGCATCTAAATCAAACGAAAATAGCTTAATTATTTCTCGTGTTTTCTTCTCAGAAATTTTGGAACGTTTTGCAGATTTATTTTTTATAGTCATAACAAAACTATATCACATTTTTTGTGACTCTGTTTTAGTCTTGACTCATATTTAAACATGAAATAAACACCGCTTTGTTGTTTCACTGATGAGAATAGAGCAGGTTGTCGTTAAGAGGTTGTTATGGAGCTGACCCTACAGACAGAGACAGTGCAGGCCCTGCAGTCGTTACTGGTCTCCTGGTGTGTGAAAGTGGTTCTGGCGCTACTGGTCTTTTTTGTCGGGAGATGGGTCGCCAGAAGAGTGGTCAACCTTGCCGTGCGTTGTATGCAGGTTCGGGAGGTTGATGTTACCCTGATCCGTTTTCTCGAAGGCGTTCTCTATTACGCGCTTCTTATAAGCGTCATTCTTGCCGCGGTTGGCCAGCTTGGTGTCAAGACCTCTTCGTTTCTGGCGGTGCTTGGTGCGGCATCGCTTGCCGTTGGCCTGGCCCTCAAGGATTCGCTGGCCAACTTCTCTTCGGGGGTGATGCTGATTCTCTTTCGCCCCTTCCGGGTTGGTGATACGGTCGAAATCGCTGGAGAGGCCGGGGTCGTTCAGGCCATTTCCGTGTTTTCAACGATTCTGCATACTCCGGGCAATGAGAGGAAAATTATCCCCAATGGTGCGATTTCCAATGCGACGATCACCAATATTACGGCCAATCCGACGCGGCGCATCAATATTATCGTTGGTATCAGTTACGATGACGACCTGCGCCAGGCCAAGGAGCTTCTCGAGCAGATCCTCCGCGAAGATGGCAGGATTCATCCTACTCCGGTCCCGCTTGTCGCTGTTTTTGCTCTCGGCGCCTATTCTGTTGATCTCGTGGTGCGCGGCTGGGTGGATACCCCTCTGTACTGGGAGGTTCTGTTTTCGCTCAACGAGAAGATCAAGCTGAATTTTGACGAAAACAGTATCTCTCTGCCCTATCCGCAGCAGGATATTCATCTGTTTCAAGCGGAAAAGAGGTAATACTGTGGAGCGCTCTCGCAGAAAAGGGCCATTTCTTGTTGCCGATATTGGCGGCACAAAGAGTGATCTGGCCCTTGTTGCGGCAGACTCTGGTGTTTTGTTCGAGCACAGGCGTTTGTATAATGCCGACCATAAGGGTATCGAAGAGATCGTCCGCGACTATCTCCTGCAGAGCAAGACTGCTCCCACCGAGGCCTGTTTTGCGGTGGCAGGGGTTGTCAACAGCGGTGTTGTGCGGATGACAAATCTTGCCTGGGAGATATCTGCTGCAAGGCTGCAAGAGAGGTTTGCCCTGCGGCGCGTTGTCCTTGTCAACGATCTTGCTGCCCTGGCGCATTCTCTCTTTTATCTTGACCACCGAGATCGCTCAGATATAGAGATGCTCTCTGCCGGTGTTGCCGACGATGACGGCGTCTATGCCGTTCTTGCCCCTGGTACCGGTCTTGGCCAGGGCTATGCCGTCTCCAGTGCTGGGCATCGTTTTGTGGTTGGGTCGGAGGGAGGGCATAGCGATTTTGCGCCGGTCGACGATGAGCAGATCGCCCTTTTGCAGTGGTTGCGTAAGACCCGGAAACGGGTCAGCTACGAGATCCTGGCCGCCGGCCCTGGACTGATGCTCTTGTACCGCTATTTTACCGATGCCTGCGGTCTGCCAAGATCTCCGTTGGTTGAGCCTGCCCGTTGCGCAGGTGGTGACTGGAGTTCGGCAATCGTCAAGGCGGTGTCTGCGCAAGAGTCCTGTCCAATCTGTTTGCGGGTTGTCGATATGTTTTTGCGGATACTCGGTGCCGAGGCCGGCAATATGGCCTTGAAACTCCAGGCCAGAGGTGGGGTGTATATCGGCGGCGGTATTCTGCCGCGGCTTCTGGGTTCTGTGTCGTTTTCTGGTTTTATGCAGGCCTTTTTTGATAAGGCTCCTATGGAGGCCTTGCTGCGGCAAATTCCGGTTGGGATCATTGTCAACAGGCAGGCTCTCCTCCTCGGCGGAGCCGGATTTTTACGCAGTGATGCAAGTATCTGAGTAATTGGCACCAGCTTCTATAAACAGGGGAGAGTCGTGGACAGGAATCTGGCAGAGGTGCTCAGTGCTTTTTTTGCAGGCGAACAGCCCCAGGTTCGGCCGCTGGGTTCAGGCAATATCAACGCCACCTATCTCGTTTGCTCTGACGAAGAGCGTGTTGTGCTGCAGAGGATAAATGCCGATGTCTTTGCCGACCCCGAGGTGGTGGTCAACAACTTTGTGGTAATCTGCCGCTTTTTGCAGAAAAAAAATGCGCAGGCAGAAAGCCCGTTGAGCCTGGCAGCCCCCCGCGCTACCCTTGATGGCCAGCTCTGCTACAGGGATGCGGCGGGGGGCGTCTGGCGGGCGCAGGCGTATGTAGAGAGCGTTGAGCCTTTGCTGACTCCAGGTGAAGGGGCGGTCTCTGTGGGGAGAACCCTGGGGTTGTTTCACGCGCTGTTGCGGGATCTGCCCCCGTCGAGCATCCATGATCCCCTGCCGGGCCTGCATAATCTCTCCGCCTATCTCCTTGCCTATGATCGTTGCGATCCGGAGGCCTTCGCCCCGGATAATCAGACGCTCAGCTTTTGCCGCGAGTCTATTGCCAAACATCGTCTGCAGCTCCTGAATCTTGATCGTGCCCTTAAGGCTGACGGAAAAGGGCGCTGTGTTGTGCATGGTGACCCTAAAATTGACAATTTTATTTTTCATCCTCCGGGGATTGCCGCAGGGCTGTTTGATCTTGATACTGTATCTGCCGGCAACCTCTTCTACGATCTGGGGGACTGTCTTCGATCGGCCTGTAATCCTGTTGGAGAAGATATCGATACAGGGCAGAGCCCTTCGTTTGATCTGGATATCTGCGCCGATATCCTTGGGGGCTATTGTTCTGTGGCCAGCGATATGTTTGCCGGTGGGGTCCGGCAGATATACGACGGCCTGCTCGTTCTCTGCTTTGAGCTGGCGGTGCGTTTTGTCAGTGATTACCTGCAGGGCAACGTCTATTTTACGGTACGTCAGAAAGACCAGAACCTGTTGCGGGCCAGGGCGCAGCTCCTGCTCTTTCAGGATATTCTGCGGCGCCGGCAAGAGATATATGCCCGTCTGGACAAGACATATAAGGCGGTTTGTTAACAGCGGTGTGGCGTCTGAACGCCCCGACAGCAGGCCAGCAGATTGGCGGTTTTACGAGCCCGTCCTAAAAGAGCAGTGGAGAGAGGCCGATTGCAAACACGCCAAAGGCAAGCACTCCGGAGGCATAGACGGCAAGGCTCGATTTTCCGTCGACCTCAAATTCCTCTTCTGCATCGTGAAAATACATATTGATGATCAGACGCAGATAATACCACATCGAGAGGATCGAAGAGACGATCCCCAGTACTGCCAGGGCAATGAGCCCTGCATCAATGGCGGCAACGATGATATAGAACTTCCCCATAAAGCCGGCAGTTGGCGGTATTCCGGCCATTGACAGCAGAAAAATGCAGATCATTGCCGCAGAGCAGGGGCGTTTTTGGGCAAGCCCTTTGAAATCAGCAAATTTTACCCGTTTTTCCCCAGCACCACTCAAGTAGGAGAGCGCTGCAAACATCCCCAGGGTTGCCACCGAATAGGCGATCAGGTAGTAGGCGATAACGGAGCCGGTAAATTGCTCTGCGTGTATCGCTGCAAGTGCGATCAGCAGATATCCGGAATGGACGATACCTGAGGCGGCGATCATTCGTTTGATATTGTCCTGGCCTATGGCGATCAGGTTGCCGGCGAACATCGTACAAACGGCGATCCAGAACAGGGTGGTGAGCCAGGAGTCGTGCAGCCCGCCGCTTATGGCAATAATGTTTGCAAACAGCGCAAATACAGCAGTTTTCAGGGCCGTTGCCATAAAACCGGTGACCGGATTGGCTGCCCCGTCGTACACGTCCAGGACCCAGGCATGGAAGGGAAAGGCCGATATCTTGAAAAAGAGGGTGACAATCAGAAAGAAGACGCCGCCTAACAGCATCGGCGTTGATGCCGGATTCGTCTGTAAATAGAGGGCAATATCGACAAATCTGGTACTGCCAACGGCCCCGAAAATCATCGCCGCACCCATGCAGAAAAAGGCCCCGGCAAAGGCCCCGAGCAGCAGGTATTTGAAGACGGCCTCTGTGGCCCGCTCGCTGTTTCGATCGAAGCCGACAAGAACATAGATCCCCAGAGACATAATCTCAAGGGCGATAAATGCACTGATCAGCTCCCTGGCCATACTCAACAGGACCATACCGCTGGCAGAAAAGAGAATCAGGGCATAGAACTCGACCCTGGCAAAAGCATTTTCCTTGAAATAGCTGTTGCAGGCGGCCGAGGTAAAAAAGCCGCAGACAAAAATAATCAGACAGGCGGCGTTGGTGAAGCCGGAGACTCCGATCAGTCCGTGAAATATTCCGGGAAAGATCTGCCGTGCCGGACCACAGGCGACAGAGAGCTGCATAAAAAATGCCACGGCAAAGAAGGCCATACTGATATACGAGGCCTTCTCTTTGTCCGCCGTTGGACAGACCGCATAGAGCATAAGTAGGATAGCACCGGCTCCGGTGACAAGAAGAGGTACGAGTGAAGCAAAATCTTGCATGGTAATTCCCCGTCCTTAATTGTTGATTGTGAGGCTGGGTACGGCCTTGTTCGTTATAACCTGGGCTGTTTCCTGCACCATCGCCTGATCGGTATAGAGACGTGCTATGACCTTTTCAACCGATGGTTCTATCTTGGAGAGGAAAACATTGGGGAATATCCCCATAACCAGGATCAGAACAATGACCGGCAGAAAACTGAAGGCCTCGACTGCACCAAGATCTGCAAATTTTGCAGAGACGGCGTTTTCCTTTTCAAAGAAGACCCGCTGGAACATCCACAGCATATAACAGACCCCGACGATCAAGGTTGTTCCGGCAAGGGCTCCGAGAAATGTGCTGTATTTGACCGCACCGAGGATGATCAGAAATTCGCCAATAAAGCCGCTGGTTCCCGGCAGACCAACCGAGGCGAGCATGGCCACCGCAAAAAAGGTCGCAAATATCGGTGCCCGGTAAGCGATCCCGCCGAGGGCCTCGATCTCTCGTGTTTGCAGGCGTTCTTCCATCAATCCGACAAAGAGAAAGAGAACGCCGGTACTGGTGGCATGTGCGGCAATCTGAAAGATTGAGCCTGCCAGGGCCTGGGCGTTCATCGCAAAGACGCCAACGGCGATAATACCCATATGCGAGGCAGAAGAGAAGGCGAGCATGCGTTTCATATCTTTCTGGCCGATGGCGGCGATACCGCAGTAGACCATACCGATGATCCCGAGAAGCATCAGAAAGGTTGCCCAGCCGGCAAATTCAGGGGCAAAAACAGGCAGGACAAGACGGATAACCCCATAGACGCCGATTTTTGCCATAATGGCGGAAAGGACAAAGGTTGTCGCCGGCGGTGCCTCGGTATAGGCATCCGGCAGCCAGGTATGAAAGGGAAAGATCGGAATCTTGATGGCAAAGGCGATCATAAACATCACAAAGGCCAAGCCGGCAAAACCATCGCCCAGGTTGAGGCTGGCGAGCTGCGCCATATCAAAACTCCAGACCCCGGTCTGACTGTGGTAGGAAACGGCGACGTAGATCAGGGCCACCAGCATCAGCAGGGAGCCGGCAATGGTATAGATGGTGATCTTCAAGGTAGCCGGCAGCCGGTTCGAGCCGCCAAAGAGGCCGATGGTGAAGAAGATCGGCAGCAGCATGATCTCCCAGAAGATATAGAACAAGACCATATCCGTGGCGCAGATAGCACCGATCATCGCCCCCTGACAGATAAGAAGGTTTCCGTACAATGCCCTTTTCTGCTCTTTGAGCACACAAAAAACTAGAGGAAACAGCACTGCGCTGGTCATCAGCACCAGCAGGCTGATGCCGTCAACGCCGAGACCATAGCTGATACCAAGACGTTGTATCCATTCCCTGTGCACGACAAACTGCAGCCCCTGTTGTCCATCAAAGTCAAGGAAAAGCTGCAGGCCCATCAGCAGAACGAGAAGAGAAACCGTAAAACCAATGATTCTCGAACCATCCTTAAAGAGGGGGAACAGCAGCAGCACCCCCACCAGGATGGGCAGAAAGATCATTATCGAAAGGGCGGATTCAAACATGCTTACACCTCACTCAAAAGGATTGGCAAAGGAAGATGCTCATAAGACTCAGCCCTATGACCATGTAGATTGCATACACCCGCACATATCCGGCCTGAAAAACCTTAAACGCCATCCCGCAGGCCTTGTACAACCAGGCCGTAACTTTTACCGGGAAATCGGTAACCTCCGGTTCAAGAAAGCGTGAAATCAGGCGGCCAAAGGCGATATAGGGTTGTACGAAAACCGCGTTGTAGAGTTCATCAACATAGAATTTATGGTATGCCCATTTACAGAAGCCGGTAAATTCTGTCTCTTCGACCGTATCGGCAAATTTCCTGTAGGCGATAAAGATACCGATCAGCACCACGACGACGCTGGCCAGGGTTGCGGCTATCTCCAGGCTATGGCTGGCATGGGGATGGGTTTCCATCACCGAAGGTTCCAGCCAGTGGCTGACAATTGAACTGCCGCCAAACAGCGCGGGCAGATTTAAAAATCCGGCCAAGGCCGCGCCTGCGGCGAGAATGATCAGCGGCAGGGTCATAACCATCGGTGGTTCATGGGCATGATCGTAGGCCTTCTGATCGCGGGGTTCGCCCCAGAAAACCAGAAAGACCATGCGGAAGGTGTAGTACGCGGTCATGCCGGCAACCCCAACGCCGATCAGCCAGATCATAAAATGGCCCTTGGCCAGGGCCAGAAAGAGGATCTCGTCTTTTGAGAAGAATCCGGCAAAGGGCGGAAATCCAGCAAGGGCCAGCGAACCAACCACCATCAGGATATGGGTGATCGGCATCTTTTTCTTTAAACCGCCCATCTTCCATACGTCCTGCTCGTGGTGCAGGGCGTAGATGACAGAACCGGCGCCAAGAAAGAGCAGGGCCTTGAAAAAGGCGTGGGTAAAGACATGGAAAATCCCGGCCGAATAGGCGGCAATACCGACGCCTGCAAACATATAGCCAAGCTGGCTGACCGTCGAATAGGCAAGGATTTTTTTGATATCACGCTGAAAGCAGCCGAAGATTGCAGCCAACAGGGCGGTGAGAATCCCGACCCAGGCGACAATATTTCCGGCAACCGGAAAGCCGGCATAGAGAAAACTGAACCTGGCAACCATATAGACCCCGGCGGTGACCATGGTCGCGGCATGGATGAGTGCCGAAACCGGGGTTGGGCCGGCCATGGCATCGGGCAGCCAGACATAGAGCGGGATCTGGGCCGATTTGCCGCAGGCCCCGACAAAGAGCAGAAGACAGACAGCGATGCCAACGCCAGCGCTCAGGCTTCCGGCCTGGGCGCGAAGATTGAGGTAGTCAAAGGAGGCCCCGTCAAGGGCGGCATGGATCCCCCAGAAGAGCACCGACATACCAAGGACAAAGCCGAGGTCACCGACCCTGTTGACGATAAAGGCCTTGTTGCCGGCAAGGACATTGTCCCGATCCCTGGTATAGAAAGAGATCAGCAGATAGGAGCAGAGTCCGACCCCCTCCCAGCCGACGAACATGACCACCGGCCCGCTGCCAAGAACCAGGATCAGCATTGAGCCAAGAAAGAGATTGAGGTAGGAGAAAAACTTTCCGTAATTTTCTTCTTTTGCCATATAACCGATGGAATAGATATGAATCAGGGTCCCGATAAAGGTGACAAAGAGAAGAAAGAGCGTCGAGAGCGAGTCGGCAAAAAAGCCCATATTCACCTGCAGATCCCCGATCCTCAACCAGGTGAAGAGATCCTGGGAGAGATATCTCTCATCTCCCGGAAGATTGCGTAACGCGGAAAAGATTCTCAGTGAGAAAATGAAGGCAAGGGTCGGGCCGATGCAGGCAAGCAGACTGTAGACAATTTCCGGCAGCGGTTTTTTGCAGGTAAACATATGCAACAGACCGAGCACCAGGGCTCCTGCAAGAGGCAGAAGCGGGATCAAGACAAGAGTGTTGGCAAGATGTTCCATAGATTCCCCCTTAACCCTTCAACAGGCTGAAAACATTGCTGTCCAGGTTCCCTTTCTGTCGATGGAGCAGGATGACGACGGCCAGTGCCAGCGCGGCTTCTGCGGCGGCGACCGCCATGACCATCATTGCCAGTACATGACCATCCATGGTTTCGTGGATGCGGGAGAAGGCAATAAAGGCCAGATTCGCCGCATTGAGCATCAGCTCAATGGACATAAAAACAACAAAGACATTCCGTCTGGAGATCACACCAAGGATGCCGATACAAAACAGAATAACACTCAAGATAAGATAATCCTGGATCACGACTCAGTCCTCCTCTTTCCAGCCAGCATTACCGCACCTACCAGCGCCACCAGCAACAGCAGCGAGACGATTTCAAAGGGCAGCAGCCAGTTTTGAAACAGGGTCATTCCCACCGCCTGCACACCTCCAAAGCCGTTGCCGACAATCGTTGCCTCAACACCGGGAAGACTTTTGACCACGCGCAGCATAAACCAGGCAACAGGTGCCAGAATGACCGCGCCGCCGGCAAGGTAGAGAAAGCGGTTCTTCTCCTTGGGCAGATCCTTTTCCTGGATGTTGAGAAACATGATGATAAAGATGATCAGCGACATGATTGCCCCGGCGTAGACGATCAACTGGAGAACAAAAAGCAGCTTGGCCGAGAGCAGGGCGTACAGTCCTGCCAGCGATATCATGGTTATCGCCAGGCTTATTGCCCCCTGCATCGGATGGCGGAAGACAACGAGCCCGATTCCACCCAGTACCGCCAACAGGGCGAATATGGAAAATAGAGTATCGACGTACATCAATCATTCCCTCCCAGACTCTTTTGGTATTCTTCTTCCGAAAAACCTCCCTCTAAAGAGAGCATCTCTTCCATGCCGATCTTCAGGCGTTCCCTGTCTCCTGAAGTTGCCGCGTATATTCCGGTATCCATGCGAATGGCATCCAGCGGGCAGGCCTCCACGCAGAGTCCGCAGTAGATGCATTCGGCAAGATCAATGGTAAAGGAGGCGGGCATTTTTTCGGTTACTCCGTCTGTTCTCTCTTTCGCCTTGATCATGATACATTTGGCAGGACAGTTGGTTTGGCACATAAAGCAGGCGACACAGCGTATCGTCCCGTCTTCGTGTTTCATCAGACGGTGACGTCCCCGCCAGCGTGCCGGAATCTCCGGTTTTACCTCAGGATAATGGCGGACGTAGAGATTGGAGTTGTCGAGGAGATTCCTGAGAAAATGGCGGAAGGTGAGCGCCATTCCCTTGAAGATCTCGAGGAGATAGACCCTTTCTGCAAGGGTGCTGCCCCGCCGTGGTATTTTTGTGACCTTAGCTGCCATATTGAACTCCTTTATCCGAGGGCGACAACAACCGCGCCGGTAATGAAGATGTTGAGAAGTGCCAGAGGCAGGAGTTTTTCCCAGCCCAGCCGCTGCAGTTGATCGTAGCGGAAGCGCGGAATCGTCCAGCGAACCCATACATAGACAAAGAGCATCATCGTCACCTTGACGAGGAAGGTGACAATCTGCAGTGCGGCGACAAAGATATGGGTCATATTTTGTTCGGGGCGCGCGAAGATGAGCATAAAAAGCAGCAGCAGCTCAATGACAAGGGTCAGCACCCAGAAGCAGCGGATATAAACGGTCGCCTCAAATTTACGGGGGTCATTTTCCCGCGGATACTGGCTGGCATTGTTCTTTCTGATCCAGCCGGTAAAGAAATACATGATAACCGGCAGCAGCAGCATAAGAACCAGGGCAACCGGCTTGACGCCCTTGATAAGGGTTTCTGTCGCAAAAAACGGGATATTGTAACCGCCGAAAAAGAGGGTGACAATAATGGCCGAAGAGGCAAACATGGCCACATATTCTCCCATGAAAAAGACCGCAAATTTCATTGCCGAATATTCAACATGAAAACCGGCGACAATCTCCGATTCGCCTTCAGCGAGGTCAAAGGGGGTCCGGTTACATTCGGCAAAGGCGGCGACGATAAAGATCACCGCTGCAAGTGGCTGCAGGATGATCCCCCACATCGGGATAAAACCAAAAAGATTCTGGCTCTGGAAACGGGCAATGTCACTGAGGTTGACCGAACCATAGACGATCAGCAGGCTGATCAGGGCCAGGCCCATCGGGATCTCATAGCTGATCACCTGCGCCGCTGAACGCAGACTGCCGAGCAGACCGTATTTATTGGTCGAGGACCAGCCGGCAAGGATAATTCCGTAGACCGAAAACCCGGCAATGGCCAGAAACCAGAGGATTCCCATATCCCAGGGGATCCCCTGCATCACATAGCTTTTCCCGTCGAGCACCAGAGTATCGGCAAAGGGGACAAGGGCAAAGCTGATGATCGCCGCTGTCATCGAGATCATCGGGGCCACGACAAAGAAGAACTTGTGTTTGATATGTTTGGAGATAACGTCCTCTTTGAAGGCCAGCTTGATGCCGTCCGCCAGATTCTGTACCAGTCCTCCGGCCCGAAAGCAGAAGATTCCGGCACGGTTTGGTCCGGAGCGGTCCTGGACAAAACCTGCAACCCGCCTCTCCATTGTTACGCAGACCGCAAGAAAGCAGAGCGGCACAAAGGCACTGATGGAGACCCTGAGAATTACCATGAGAATATCAAGATTTGTCATTTGGCCGCCTCGCTATCGCTTAATTTCAGTCCCTGAGCCGGCAGTTCGGTCGGCTCATATTCCTGTAGTGCGGCAATCTTCTGCTGCACCAGAGGCCATGCCTCTTCCCGGTCGCCTGCCGGCCCGCCCAGTCCGCCGGCAATTTCTGTAATATCGGGCCGTTCAACGTTTTTCATCACGCCACCGACAAACTTCTGGGCGATGCCGTCGCAGTTGACAACGACGCCGTGGTATTCCGACCAGGACTTGATCGCTATGTTGATCCAGGCCTTGTCGTCAACGGGACCGGGATGGGTTGCGCAGTTGATAATCCGGCTGTCGCCGACAAGTTCGAGCAGTTTGTCTTCCGAGTAAGAGCGGCTCAAGTCGGAGCCAAAGTTGATGAAAAGAGCAGCCTTTTTCAGCGCCGTTTCAAAGCTCTTTTTGTCGGTTGCAATACCCAGGAGCTCGAGCCCCTTACGGTTGGCGGCCTTGTCATCTTTGATCAGGTAGTCGTCACCGTCACCTTTGTTGATATAGCCGTCACTGAAACCGGAAAGGCTGGCGCCACAGGCTTCTGCCAGGGCCTGTACCGCAGCCATCTGCTCAAGACTGGCGCTGGGCGAGATGAGAAAGAGTTTTTCTCCCGCCTCTTCGAGCTGGCGTTTTGCCTCTGTGAGCACTGCAGAAAGAGGCTTTACGCCGCCTGCGATGCTGCACTCAGAGGTCCTGCCATCGTTTTCTTCCTTGTAGGTCATGCGGCCTTCATCACACATAAAATGGCCGTTTACCTGTTCGTTGACGCGTGGACGCAGCCGATAGATACGGTCGTCTTCATATTTTTCCCTGTTATGGTCGACCATGATATTACAGCCCCTGGCGCAGCCATGGCAGATACTCTCGGCCCTTTTCAGAAACCAGACCCGCTGTTTGAAGCGAAAATCCTTGCTGGTCATCGCCCCCACAGGGCAGATATCAACGACATTCAGACCGTAGCGGTTATTGATCGGTCGTCCCGGGAAATACTCGATGCAGGCGGAATCGCTGCGGTTGACGGCTCCAAGCTCACCGGTTTTGGTGATCAGGCGCAGAAAACGTACGCAGCGGGTACAGAGTACGCAGCGTTCCTGGTCGTGGACAACCCCGCCGCCAAAGTCCTGGACCTTGCGCTTGTTGACCTGGGGAACCCGCATCCGGCTCTCTGTCTGCTCATACCCCATATAGTAGTCCTGGAGCTTACATTCTCCGGCCTGGTCACAGATCGGGCAGTCGGTCGGGTGATTGATGAACTCAAGCTCCATCACATCCCGCTGGATCTTTTTGATATGTTCGGCATCGAGCAGTACCTTCATCCCTTCGGCGGCTGGAGTCTTGCAGGCGGGGACCAGCGGCGGCCGTCCATCTTCGATCCCGACCAGGCACATTCTGCAGTTGCCGTCGGCGCCGAGGGCGGGGTGATAACAGAAGTGCGGTATCTCAATGCCAACCGCAGCAACCGCATCGATCAGGTTCTTGCCCTTTTCGACCTCGACCTCTTCTCCGTTGACAAACAGTGTGATCATTTCAGCCATGGCTTGTCCTCAGGTACTGATTCGCGTCAGAGGCAACCGTCTCCTCAGTTGTGATATATGCTTCAAACTCGTGTCTGAATTTGTCGAGAAAGGCCCGCACCGGCATGGTACAGGCAGCGGAAAGGACACAGACCGTCTTGCCTTCGATATTGTCGCAGAGTTCACGAAGCAGATCCAGATCTGCGATCGTCGCCTCTCCGGCAAGAATCTGTTTGAGAATCTTTTCCATCCAGCCAAGGCCTTCCCGGCAGGGGGTACACTGACCGCAGGATTCATGATGATAGAACTGGGCAAGATTCAAGGTCAATTCGACAATATCGACCGTCTCATCGAGAACGACAATGCCACCGGAGCCAAACATGGTCTTATGTTCGGCCATCGATTCATAGTCGAGGGTGGTGGTGGCAGCCTCTTCGGGCAGCAGTACCGGAGTCGAAGAGCCACCCGGAATAACGCCCTTGAGCTTGCGGCCCTTCCACACCCCGCCGGCCATCTCGTTGATCACATCGAGAAGAGGGAGGCCCAGGGGAAGTTCGTACATCCCGGGCTTTTCGACATGACCGGAGATACCGAAGAGATGGGTTCCACAGCTCTTTTCTGTGCCATATTGCTTGTAGGCCTCAGCGCCATGTTCGATAATCCATGGCAGGGAGGCGATGCTCTGGACGTTGTTGATAATGGTCGGACAGTTGTAGAGGCCTTCCACCGCCGGAAAGGGCGGCTTCGAGCGGGGCTGCCCCTTTTTGCCTTCAATCGATTCGAGCAGGGCCGTCTCTTCCCCGCAGATATAGGCACCGGCACCACGGTGAACGGTGATGTCCACCGCATAGTCGTGTTTGCCGACCTTGTTGCCGAGCAGTCCGGCCTCATAGGCCTCATCAATGGCCGCCTGCAGTGTTCTCACCTGGGAGGTGTATTCGCCACGGATATAGATGTAGGCGGTATGCGAGTTGATCGCATAGCAGCAGATGATAATCCCTTCGATCAGCATATGGGGGTCTCTGACCAGGATGTAGCGATCCTTGAAGGTTGCCGGTTCCGATTCGTCGGAGTTGACCGCCAGATAGACCGGCTTGTCGAGGTCCTTGGGCAGAAAGCTCCATTTGAGGCCGGTCGGAAAGCCAGCACCTCCACGCCCGCGCAGGCCGCTGCTTTTCACCTCTTCGACCACCTCTTCCTGCTGCATGGCGAAGACCTTGTCAAGGGTCGCGTAGGCGCCGTGTTCTTGGGCAACCGACAGCCTGTTGGCATCCTTGACGGCAAATTTTGCGCTGAGAATTTTAACCTCTTCCATCGTTCATCCTTGCTTATTTGAAGGTTGCCAGAAGTTTTTTCACCTTGTCCACATCCATGTCTTCGTAGAACTCTCCATTGATCTGGAGAACCGGCGCTGTGCCGCAATGGCCAAGGCATTCCACCTCTTCCAGGCTGAACTTTTTGTCTTCGGTCATCCTGCCGGGGACCAGGCCCAGCTGATCACGAAGATAGTCGACAATCTCCTGTTTGCCGCGCAGCCAGCAGGAGAGTGTTCGGCAGATGCAGATATGGTACTTGCCGTTCGGGTGGAGGTTGTACATGGTATAGAAGGTGGCAACCTCGTAGACCTTGCTGGCGAAGGTGCCGATACGGTCAGCGATATAGGCTATCGCCTCGGCACAGACCCAGCCCTCCTGCTCCTGCACCAGCCAGAGGGACGGCAGTATCATTGATTCTCTGGTGGGATAGCGTTGTATCAGCCGCTCAAATTCGGCGTCCCGCTCTTTGTCGAATGTAAAGGGCTTGCCTGTTGCAATCAGTTGTGAACGGTCACTCATCTGTCCAGCTCCCCGCCGATAATATTGATACAGCTCAGATTGATGACGGCATCGGCAATCATGCTGCCCTCAACCATCCGTGGAAAGGCCCCAAGGGCGTAAAAACAGGGCGGTCGCACCTTACACTTATACGGTGTGCCCGAACCGTCTGAAACAAAGTGAAAACCAAGCTCACCGTTGGCCGCCTCGTAGCTGTCGTACCATTCCCCCCGCGGTGTCTGGACGCCGTCAAAGACAAGCTTGAAGTGGTTTGCCAGCCCCTCAATCTTCGAATAGACCTGCTGCTTTTTGGGTAGATGCGCCTGGGAGTCGTTGACATTGACCGGTCCTTCGGGGATCATCTTTAAGGCCTGGCGGAGGATCCTGATCGACTGTTTCATCTCTTCAAAACGGATCATATAGCGGTCGTAGATATCGCCGGTGGTTCCGATGGGTACATCAAAGTCAAATGCCTCGTAGTTATAGTACGGTGCATCCTTGCGCAGATCGAAGGGAACGCCGCTTGCCCGCAGGTTCGGACCGGTCAGACCCCAGCTGAGGGCGTCTTCGGCACTCATAACGCAGACATCCTGCATCCGGTCCTGGAGGATACGGTTTTTCTCCATCAGGGCAAGGGATTCTCCGAAGCCTTGCTCGATGGCGGCGAGATGGAACTCCATATCTTCCTTCCAGCCGTCGTAGAAATCACGGTACATGCCGCCGATCCGGGTGAAGTTGGAGGTGAGCCGGGCACCGCAGAGACGGCTGATAAAATCGTAGGCAGCCTCCTTTTCGTCGTAAAGGTACCAATAATTCGTTAGGCCGCCGACGTCGACACCGGCTGCCGCCAGACAGACCAGATGGTCAAGTACCCGGTAGAACTCGGTGAGTACCACCCGCATAAACTGGGCCCGCTCGGTGATCGTAACCCCCATCCAGCTCTCCACTGCCTTGACAAAGGCGATATTGTTGATCATCGACGAACAGTAGTTCAGTCGATCGGTGAGGGGGATGATCTGGTTGTAGGTTCGTTCTTCCGAGAGTTTTTCAAAGCCGCGGTGCAGATAGCCGCACTCCATGACGTTGGCAAGGATGGTCTCGCCATCAAGGGCGACGGCAATACGAACCGCACCGTGTGTTGCCGGGTGGGCCGGGCCGATATTGAGGAACATCACATCGGTATCAAGATCCTCCAGAGAGGTCTTGTCAAGTCCCTTTGAGGCAAGCCGGGCCCGCAGCGGTTCTTCCAGACTGTCACTTTCGGTCAGCAGCTGGCGTTTTTCGGTCGGGTAGTCCTTGCGCAGGGGATGGCCTTTAAACTGGATATGGTTGAGGATCCTGCGCAGGTCGGGATGGCCCTGAAAGTTGATCCCGTACTGATCCCAGCATTCCCGCTCTCCCCAGTTGGCAGACTCCCAGAGCCGTGTTGCCGTCGGAATCCCGGTCTTGGCGTTGGAGACCGGCACCCGCACCTGCACCAGCAGATTCTCCTGCCAGTTGCGGATTGTATAGACGACCCGGTAGCGCTCTTTCTGGGGCGGGTTCGGGTAGGTGAGGTAGTCGATGCCGGTAACGTCGAGCAGCAGGCCGCAGTCGAAGTCCTCTTTGAGCCTGGTCAGGGTGGTGGTGAGATCAGCCGTCCCAACATCAAGTACCGCTGCATCAAGTACCCTGGTACATTGTGCCTGGGGAAAAGCCTCCTGCAATCTGGTAAATGCGGTGTCGTTCATCAGTCAAGTATCCCCTTGAAGTCTTTATGCCGATCCTCGAGGAGGCTTTCCCCCCGTATCTTTTCCTGCAACCGGAGCAGCGCGTCAAAGATCGCTTCCGGCCGCGGTGGACAGCCGGAGACGTATTCGTCGACCGGGACGACCTCATCAATACCCTGCAGGGTACAGTAGTTGTCGTAGATCCCGCCGGAAGTGGCGCAGGCACCAACACTGATGACCCATTTGGGCTCGCACATCTGGTGGTAGATCCGGTGCAGTATCGGTACCTGCTTGTAGGAGATTGTGCCGCAGACAATGAGCAGATCCGCCTGCCGGGGGGAAAAACGGACAACCTCGGCCCCGAAGCGGGAGATGTCGTGCTGCGAGGCCGCCGCGCTCATAAATTCGATCGCGCAGCAGGCCGTGCCGAAAACATATGGCCAGATAGAATACTGCCGTCCCCAGTTGATGATGTCGTCAAGCCTCGAGGTGATGACGGAGTCACCCAGGCTTGCTTCGATTCCTAACGCCAATTGATCACCCCTTTCCTAAGAATGTAGATCAGTCCGGTGAGAAGCAGAAGAATAAAGACGACCATCTCCACAAAACCGAACCAGCCAAGCTCACGTACCGAAACTGCCCAGGGGTACATGAACACCGCTTCGATATCGAAAATTAAAAAGAGAATGGCGAGAAGATAGAATTTGACAGAGAACTTCTGGTCGACACCACCGATGACATTTTTAATACCACTCTCATAGGCCTCGTTTTTGATCTCTTCGTGTTTTGATCGGGGACCGAGAATGGTGGTGGCAACCATCGCCACGGGCACCAGTATGGCAATGAAAAACAGCGCCACGGTGGAGTAGAAGAGTTCTGGTGACATTTTTCCCTCCGGTTCTGTCTGTTTTTCTTTGACGGACGAAAACCGTCTGATACAAACATTAACTCCTTATTCAATACCAAGAGGTTGGGCATTGGTCAAGGTATTAATTTTACGGAAGATTGTGAAATAAAGTTTGTCTTCCCGAACAAATATCTTTTCTATATGAAACCACAGTAAAATTGGATATGATGTCCCGTGCCTGATTTTTTGAGTGAGCCTGAAAAAAAATACGGCTGGGGCAGTCAGCCAGCGTTGTTTAGCCAGGATATGCAAAAATATTCGGGAGAAAGAGGGATCCTTTGCCGATTTGGCGATGTATTCTCCTCCTTTTTGAAGCTGTGACAGCGGAGATAAGCGGGAAGCTTCTTTTCTTGAAGAAAAAGAAAAAATATGAGAGGATAGAGGTGCTTGCGAGGGGGGGTGCTCTGCAGAAACGGAACAGTCTGACCCCTTTTGCCTCTATTGTTGTTGTACATCTTTGCGATCATTTCTACCGTGGAGGGTGGAGCTATGGCGAATCGGTTGTATATTGCAGGAACTGAGCCACGTACGGGAAAGTCTGCCATTACTCTGGGCTTAATGGAACTGCTCACCCGAAATATAGAGAAGGTGGCTTTTTTCAAGCCTCTGATTGATCTCGAAAACAATGGGCCTGTTATAGAAAATACCATCAATCTGCTGCGGCAGCAGTTTAACCTCCCCTACACCTATGAGGAGATGTTTGGCTACACGGTAACCGAGGCGAATCATCTCATCGCGATGGGGCGGAGCGAAGAGCTCCATGAACGGATTCTCTTCCAGTTTAACGCCCTGGCGGCAAAGGCGGATTTTGTGCTTTGTGAAGGTATTGAGCTGGAAGGGGCATCCGCGTCCTTTGATTTTGATATAAACGTCGATATTGCCAATAATCTGGGCTGCTCAGTGGTGCTGATCGCCAGCGGCAGAAGGAGGTCCATCGACGAGATCGTCCGTTCTGTCAAGATGTATCATAAATTCTTCAGAAAAAGGAAATGTGACATTGTTGCCACTGTGGTCAACCGTGTTGACCCCGAGGCCACAGAGGCTATGGACGAACGCTTTATCGATGAGGGTATTGGCAACCATGAACAGTCTGTCTATATCATCCCCAACAACGAAAATCTGGGCAATCCTTCGGTGGGCGAGATCGTTCGCCTCCTGAACGCCGAAATACTCTACGGAGACAGCAGCCTCACCCGGCATGTGCGTGGTTTTACCATTGCCGCGATGCAGCTGCGTAATTTTCTTGCCCGCATCGAGTATGGTGATCTTGTGATCACTCCCGGAGACCGCTCCGATGTGATACTCGCCTGTCTTGCCGCCGTGGAATCGAAAAATATGCCGAATATATCGGGCATCATGCTCACCGGGGGGCTTGTTCCAGAGGAGTCGACACAGAGGGTGATTGAGGGATTGAACGAGACTGTGCCGATAATATCTGTCCAGGAGAACACCTTTGAGGCGTCAATCCGGGTCGAGAAGATTCATGCCGCGATAACCCCGGATAATGAACGCAAGATTACCCAGGCCCTGGCCGTTTTCGAGCGTTATGTCGATATGGAAGGGCTCAAGGAGAAGATCGTTCACTCGAAAAGCAGCGTGGTGACCCCGAAGATGTTCGAGGCGCAGCTTCTGCAGCGCGCAAAGCTTGAAAAACAGCATATTGTTCTGCCGGAAGGGGAAGAGGATCGAATTCTGCAGGCGGCTGAGACCCTGCTGCGCAGGGAGGTCGTGGATCTGACCATCCTCGGCAGAGAGAATATCGTCCGTGAGAGAATCCGCAGCCTGGGACTGCATCTGGACAAGGCAAATATCGTTGATCCAAAATCGTTCAGCCGTTTTGAAGAATATTCGGAGACCTATCTTGAGCTTCGTAAACATAAGGGGGTAACCCGTGAAGCCTCCCGGGATATTATGGCAGATCTGAATTTTTTCGCAACGATGATGATCTACAAGGGAGAGGCCGACGGTATGGTTTCCGGCGCTGTTCATACAACCGCAAATACCATCCGTCCGGCCTTTCAGTTTATCAAGACACGGCCGGGCTGTTCGCTGGTCTCCTCGGTCTTTCTGATGTGTCTGAGTGATCGGGTTCTGGTCTATGGTGATTGTGCGGTCAACCCGGACCCGACGGCCCCTGAGTTGGCCGAGATCGCGATAAGCTCGGCACAGACGGCCAAGCTCTTTGGTATTGAGCCTGTTGTGGCCATGTTGTCGTACTCTTCGGGGAGTTCTGGCACCGGAGCGCAGGTGGAAAAGGTGCGGCAGGCAACAAAGCTGGCCCAGGAAAAGGCCGAAAACGATTATCCCGGGCTGAAAATAGAAGGTCCTATCCAGTACGATGCTGCGGTTGATCCCGTGGTCGCCAAGACAAAAATGCCCGACAGCGAGGTGGCCGGAAAGGCGACGGTGTTTATCTTCCCCGATCTCAATACCGGCAACAACACCTATAAGGCCGTCCAGAGATCTGCCGGGGCCGTGGCCATTGGCCCCCTTCTCCAGGGCCTGAGAAAACCGGTCAACGACCTGAGCCGCGGCTGCCTGGTGGCAGATATCGTTAACACGGTTGCGATAACCGCGATACAGGCCCAGGCAGAAAAATCCTGAAGGCCTTAAATGGCAAAGGTCCTCGCAGAGATCAGGCGGCCTTTTTTGGCCTCTTTGCCGCAACCAGGCCGCGCAGATAGTCAAGCCAGTCTTGCATCCCTTCGCCGGTGGTCGCCGAGAGGTTCATGATCTTCAGGCTGGGGTTGAGATGCCGGGCATCGCGAACGGCCTCTGCTACCGGAAAGTCAAAGTATGGCAACAGATCGGTCTTGGTGATAACAAAGGTCTGGGAGCTGGTAAAGGCCTTGGGATATTTTGACGGCTTGTCCGGTCCCTCGGGCACAGAGACCAGAACCACGCGCTGGTGTTCGCCGAGGTCAAAGGTCGATGGGCAGACAAGGTTGCCGACATTTTCGATAAAAAGAAGCTCTATCGACTCTCCACCCGGCTCCTTTTGCAGCCGATGAAAGCCCTTATGGGTTATGGCCGCATCCAGATGGCAGGCCCCTCCGGTTGTCAACTGAACCACCGGAACACCTTTTTTTCTGATACGCTCCGCATCCCGTTCTGTCTCGATATCGCCCTCGATAACACCGATCTTGATCTCATCTTTCAGCGCTTCGATCGTATGTTCCAAAAGGGTGGTTTTTCCCGAGCCCGGACTGCTGATAAGGTTGAGGGCCACTGCGCCAACCTCGTCAAAATGCTCCCTGTTTGCCTGAGCAAGGGCGTTGTTGGCGGCAAAAAGGCTGCTGTTGACATCAACGGTTTTGGACGGACCATGGCTGTGCGAATGGCCGTCTTCGTGGCTGTGTTGGTCGGAAGGGCTTGAGCAGCCGCAGCTGTCACACATCGTATTACCTCTTTTTTTAAATGATTCTTATCCCCAAGGGGATGGTCTTTTGGGTCGTTCTCGTTCTGATTCTTTCTACTGCATTTCCACCTGCAGCAGCAGCAGATCTTCGCCTCCTCTGGGGATGAGGAGAGAGTCGCCACATTGGAGGCAACGCTCCGGCCTTGCTCCCGAGCTGCTGCTGATCTTGCCACAGTCGCTGCATTGATAATCGACCTCCGGGACCTGGACAACGAGTTTGGCCTCTTTGAGTATCTCTTCGCCTGCGGCGAGGGTGTCAAAGCCAAACTGAAAGGAATCGACAACAACGCCGGACAGGGGTCCTATTTCGACCGTAACGGTATGTATTTTGCTGGCGTTATTTTCTCTGGCCAGGTCTTTGAGCTGCTGAAACAGATTTTGTACCAGTGAAATCTCGTGCATCAGGAACCCGAAGCCGTCTCTTTTTTTGTGTACGCTATACCGAGGTCGTCGAGACGTCCAAGGAGCATCTCCGCGACCTCGACTTTCCGTTTTTCCAGCAGGTTGGACAGCTCGATACCTTCCTCTAAACGCTCTGGAACCACAGTGAAAAACTCAATCTCACCGGGTATGGTACCACGCAGTTTGACAATTTCAAGGATTTCCAGCAGACCAAGCTGGTGGGGCGACATCCGCAGCTGGAGGTTCCCCGCCTTGACCTGGTCGAGGGTGAAATGATGGAAGGAACCCGGTTCGTCGGCGATATCGGCGACATCGATGACAAATACCGGGTTACACTCCTCGAAAAACGGGGCCATAAGTATCGCGGCCGTACCGATGTCCTGCAGGTCGACATGTTCTGGAAAAATGTAGTTTTCCTGCAGATAGTGGACAACATGCACCCCAAAACCCTCATCGCAGAGAATGTAGTTGCCGATGCCGGCAATGCCGACCCGTCTCTTGTTATCCGGATTTTTCATGAGTTTTCTCGTAAGGAAGTCTCTGTTCTCTGTTGAATCAAATGATCTGATTGCATCTTTTAACGTCTTAAGCTGCCGCCGCTGACCTCTGGCGAGCATTTGGGAGAAATTGTCGATGAGGCAAATCTATTCCAATGGATTGTATGTCGAGTAAATTTGTCGATTTCGGTAAAATGCTCTGAAATATCCGGGTTAACAGATCCTTGGCAGAGGCATACCGTGCAGCGGTGTCACAATCCTGGAGCCGCCAACCGGGGTGTTCACGACAACCCTGCCGGCCTTGCCGGTTCGAAGTCTGCCTATCACTGCCGCCGCTTTGCCTTCAGGGGTGGCGCGCATTATCGCCAGCATCTCCTCGGCCTTTTCCGGGGCGACAATGGCCAGGCATTTGCCTTCATTGGCCAGATACAGAGGATCGAGTCCAAGAAGCTCGCAGGCGGCCTTCACCTCCGGACGTACCGGCAGATCCTGATCGGAAAGCTCTATCGTCAGACCGCTGTTTTCGGCAATCTCATTGAGGGTTGAGGCAACCCCGCCACGGGTCGGGTCCCGCAGACAGTGGACTGCTTCCGGCTCTCTGTCAAGCATTGCCGCAACCAGGCGGTGCAGAGGCATCGTATCACTGTGCAGGTCTCCCTGAATCGAGATGCCGGCCCGTCTGGTCATGATGGTGATACCGTGGTCTCCTATGGTTCCGGAGACAATGACCAGATCATTTTCCCGGGCGTTTTTTGAGGAGATATCCAGCCCGTCGGGGATAAACCCAATTCCCGAGGTGTTAATGAAGATCTTGTCTCCTTTGCCTTTGGGAACGACTTTGGTGTCTCCGGTGACAATCTGGACACCAGCCTCCTCACAGGATTCGGCAATCGAGGCGACAATACGTTCCAGCTCCTTGATACGGAAGCCTTCTTCGAGGATAAGCCCAAGACTGAGGGCATGCGGCTGGGCCCCCCGCATTGCCAGATCGTTGATCGTGCCGTGCACGGCAAGTTTACCAATATCCCCGCCCGGAAAAAAGATCGGCTCAACCACATAGCTGTCGGTGGTAAAGGCCAGACGCCCTCCGGTGTTGGCAAGCACGGCGCTGTCTTCGAGGCTGCCGAGTATCGGGTTGTCGAGGTATTTGAGGAAGAGGCCGCTGATCAGCTGCTGGCTGGCAAGGCCGCCGCTTCCATGATCGAGTGTTATCATCGTATCTGACATTTTTTCTTTGTTGGTTGTTCACCGCTCACTGGTGCTGCATCTCTGGACGGTGAAGATTTCCCGTATGGTACTATAGAAAACCCTGCTTGTGCAAATCTGGGCATCTGAGAGTCGTTTCCAGAAACATGTATCTTACAGATCCCGGCCGTAGCGATGATAGGCGGCGCAGGTGCCTTCACTTGAGACCATGCAGGGACCGACCGGATGTGCCGGGGTACAGCGTCTGTCAAAGAGCGGACAAGCGTCAGGTGTCAGTCTGCCCTTGAGTATCTCACCGCAGAGGCAGCCCTTGGGTTCTTTGGATGCACCAAGCGGTACGTCAAGACGAACCTCGGCATCAAACTCGCTGTATTCTTTGCGGATTTTCAGACCACTGAGAGGAATGGGGCCAAGCCCCCGCCAATCCATATCCGCAGGTTCGAAGATCTCAGTGACCATTCGCTGGGCCCGCAGGTTTGGTTGCCAGGAGACCGCCCGGGGGTACATATTCTCGACCTTGATCTCACCCGTTGCAACCTGTTTGGCCAGCAGAACGAGCGCCTTGAGCAGGTCTGCGGTTTCAAAACCTCCGACCACACAGGCAAGATGATAGTCTCTGGCCATCGGTTCCCAGGCGCCGGCACCGATAATTGTCGAGACGTGGCCCGGGCAGAGCAGGCCGTCTATCTGCAGGCTCGGATCGTCGAGCAGGGCCTTCATTGGCGCCGGCATGGTCTTTTGGGTGGAAAAGACGCAAAAATTGTCGATATTCTGGTTTCTTGCGGCAAGTATGGTTGCTGCGATGGTCGGGGTGGTCGTCTCGAATCCGACACCGAGAAAGACGACAAGCCGTTTCGGATGTTGTCTGGCGATCTCCAGGGCATCCATCGGTGAATAGACGATATCCACCCTGGCGCCGCGGGAGCTGGCCTCAGCCAGAGAGCCCTGTGTCCCCGGCACCCTGTAGAGATCGCCAAAGATGGTAACGTGCACATCGGGCCTGTCGGCCATGGCGATAAAGGCGTCCATATGCGAGGCCGAGGTGACGCAGACCGGACAGCCCGGACCGGAGACAAGGCGCATCCCGTCGGGGAGGATCGAGCGCAGGCCGCTGCGAAAGATCGCCATCGTATGCGAGCCGCAGACCTCCATCACCGTCAGAGGCTTGGTCACCGATCGTTTCAGCTCTTCAACCAGAGGCAGGGTCAGACTGCTGTCCCGGTATTCGTCAACGTGTTTCATTGCCGTCCTTTGCCGGAGAGAGGAGCTCTTCAGGTGTGTTTTCGGCAAGCTCCTTGAGCAGCGCTATGTTTTTTAAGGCCTCTTCCGCCTTCAGAGCGTGAATGGCAAAGCCTGCATGGATAATGACATAGTCTCCGATGGCAGGCCAGCTGTCAACGATGTCAAGGCGAACCTCCTTGCTTATGCCGTCAGCATCCACTGTGGCAAGCTGACTGGATGTAAAATCGTCCGGATCACCCTTGACCGCGGTTACCCGCATCGGAATCGCAAGACACATACTGCAAACCTCCTATAATGGCCTGACCCACAGAGACGGCTCCGTCGTTGACGGGCAGTGCGCAACCCGTATAGACCTCCAGGTCCCCGCGGTTCAATAAAGAAAAAAAGCCCTCCTGTAGCAGGCTGTTTTGCATACAGCCTCCGGAAAGCACAACCTGCCTGATGCCCGTCTGTTCGGCCAGGCGCATGACCAATCCACTGACACTCTGCACAAGCAGGTGATGGAATTCAAGGGCGATTACGGCAATATCATCACTGTTGTGCAATCGATCAACCACCCGTTTGATATATTCGCCGGTATCTATCTGCAAAGGACCTTGCCCTCCGTCGTCTGTTGCAGAACAGTTCCAGGCCGGGGCTGAAATCCAGTCGCTGGTCTTGGCTGTTGCCGCCAGGGCCTCGAGCTCCATGGCCGCCTGTCCCTCGTAGCTCATTTTCGGGCATATGCCCAGCAGGCCGGCTATCGCATCAAACAACCTGCCGCAGCTGGAGGTCTGCGGCGCATTCAAACCGCTCTCCAGCAGAGCGCCAATGACGGCCCTCTGTTTTTCGGGTATGGATTGCAGTGTTGTCGGCAGCGAAGAAGGGTGCAGCCCCTGTTTGCCAAAGGTGGCATACAGTGCCGCAACCGCCATCCTCCAGGGTTCGCGCGCCGCCACGTCGCCGCCGGGCAGCTGCAGCGGGCTGAGATGGGCAAGGCGCTCAAAGTCGGTAAGACCGGCCTTGAGGATCTCGCCACCCCAGAGCCTGCCGTCTGTGCCGAGGCCGACGCCGTCCATGATGATCGCCAGAACCGGAGAGGAGAGGTTGTGCTCGGCCATAACAGAGACGGCATGGGCATGGTGGTGCTGTACCGGGTACAGCGGCAGATTGGTCTGCCTTGCGTGGTGGGTTGAGAGATAGTCCGGGTGAAGATCGCAGGCGACAAGCTCGGGTTTGATCTGATAGAGACGCTGCATATGGTCGATCGATTCCTGATAGAAGGCAAGGGTCTCTGCGTTCTCCAGATCGCCGATATGCTGGCTGGGATAGACCGCATTTCCCCTGCCAAGACTGAAGGTGCTCTTGAGCCCGCTGCCGCAGGCAAGGATCTGGGGCAGATCCATTGCAAGCTGGAGTTTTGCCGGTGCATAACCCCTGGCCCTGCGCAGAAGGGCGGGTTTTTTGTGTATCACCCTGACCAGAGAATCATCGACTCGGGTGAGGATCTCACGGTTATGCAGCAAAAAGCAATCGGCGATCGCGCCTAAGGTCTCGACGGCCTCGCTGTTGCCGGTACATATCGGCATGCCGCTGCGGTTGCCCGAGGTCATCACCAGGGCCCGGGGGCAGCCGGGGCTGGTAAAGAGCAGATGGTGCAGCGGCGTATAGGGCAGCATAAGGCCAAGCTCGGCGATCTTCGGGGCGACGTTTTCCGCCAGAGGGCTGCTCTCTTTTTTCCTGAGCAAAACGATGGGCTGCTCAAAGGAGCGCAGCACCCGCTCTTCGTTTTCATCGATGTGGCAGAGACGGCGGGCGGCTTCGATGTCGGCGACCATAATGGCAAAGGGCTTGTCCGGTCGCTGTTTACGGCGCCGCAGCCGTGCCACCGCCTCCTCTGAACAGGCGTTGACCACAAGATGAAAGCCGCCGAGACCGCGGATGGCGGCAATCTTTCCGAGCGCAAGCCCTGCCACCAGGTCGCTGACCGGATCGTCGCTGTTTTGCCTGTTGCCGTCGGCATCGTGCAGGGTTATCTCTGGCCCACATTCCGGGCAGGCATTCGGCTGGGCGTGAAATCTTCTGTTGCCGGGATCGTTGTATTCAGACTCACAGGCGGCACACATCGGAAATTCGCGCATTGAGGTCTTGGGCCGGTCGTAGGGAAGGCCTTCGATAATCGTGTAGCGCGGGCCGCAGTTGGTGCAGTTGATAAAGGGATAGCGGTAGCGCCTGTTGTCTTTGTCGAGCAGTTCGGCAAGGCAGTCCGCGCAGAGGCCGATATCTGCCGGGATGGCGGTGGTGGCAAGCGACCTGTTATCACTGGTTATAATCCTGAACTGGTCGGGAGAAAGAACATCTTGTGCCGTTGTGACGACAATATCGTCGACGATGGCAAGGGGCGGAGCCTGGCTGCGGATGGCCGCAACGAAGGAATCAAGGACGTCCTGGTCTGCGCGGGCCCGAATCAGCACCCCCGTTCCGGTGTTGGCGACATCACCTGTGAGAGCAAAGCGGCTGGCAAGGGTATAGACGAAAGGTCGAAATCCTACGCCCTGGACGGTGCCGGTGACCAGGATTTCGACCTGAGCCTGCCTATGACTTGTGGGTAATCTTGACACCATTAAAGATAGAGGAAATCAGCCCCTCCGGTGACTTTATATCATTCCACAGGCAGAAGTACAGATGGATGATAGGAAAGATCATAAACCACCACATGCAGACATGGTGTATAAAACGGGCGTTCTGCTGGCTGCCAAAGATCATCAGCCCCCATTTTTCCCAGAAGGGCGTCTCGGGGAAGAGCATAAAAAAGCCGCTGATGACCATAACGATTGCCAGAAATACCGTAAACAGATACGAAGAGCCGGCGATGACGTTATGGCCGAGACGCGCGTCATGCTTGTCACTGACGTAGAGATAGTTGAGCAGCGTCATCTTCAGGTTGTTCAGATTCCTTCTGGTGATCGGCAGAACGTCCCAGATCCTCTCCTGTGCATTACCAAATATATAGAGATAGAGCCGTATAACTACAGCACAGGAAAAGACATAGGCTGCCAGGTAGTGGATGTAGCGCATGTTGGCCATTGGAAAACCGGCGCTGCCTTCGATCATCGTGTTGGTCCACGGGCCGTTGATATAGAAACCAGTGGTGACCAGAACCACGATCGACAGAGCAAACATCCAGTGAAACAGCCTGAGCAGCACACTCCAGCACTGTTGTTTTTCATATGTTGCCATTGTTTTACCTCCTGCGGGTATGAACCGTGAAAGATTTCGTTTGAAAAAAACCGGTTACATAGCCTTTACTTTAACGACTTCCTTGCCTTCCGGATCGAGCATGTGAACCGCGCAGGCGATACACGGGTCAAAGGAGTGTATGGTACGCAGTACCTCCAGCGGCCTCTCCGGATCGGCAATGGGGTTGCCCATAAGCGAAGCCTCATAGGGACCAAGCTGCCCTTCCGCATCGCGTGGACCGGCGTTCCAGGTTGAAGGTACCACCGCCTGGTAGTTCTTGATCTTGCCGTCCTGGATGACAATCCAGTGTGACAGCAGGCCGCGGGGCGCTTCGTGAACTCCAACACCACGCTGTTCTCCCTTCGGGAAGACAGGAGGATTGAATATCTCGTAGTCGCCGCTGCTGATATTGTTCACCAGCAGCTCCCAATGTTTGAGGGCCAGATCGGCCATCATGCCGGCACGTACGGCCCGGGCCGCATGCCGTCCAATGGTGCCGTGGAGAATCTCCGGTCCCACTTTTACGCCGGCCACAGCACTGATCTTCTCGAGAAGGGCGTTGACACTGTTTACGGTCATCTCATGCCCCTGGGCGTAGCCGACAACCATCTGTGCCAGTGGACCGACCTGCATTGGTTTCCCCTGGAAGCGCGGTGCCTTCAACCATGTGTAGCGGCCTTCATCTTCAAAGTCAGTGTATTTGGGGTCGGTCGTCGATTCCCAAGGATGCTTGGACCAGTCACCATCATACCAGGCTCTGGCGATCGACTCTTCAACGTTATCCTTGAAGTATGGAGCGGCGTGCTCGTCTATGGTCTTTATGGTTGACAGGTCGCCGTCGAAGACGGTGCCACCCGGCAGATCTGCTTTGGTGCCGGCGGCATTGAGGAACATATCCGGTGCGGCGAGGTAGTTGGTTACCCCGGGCCCATAGGGGAGCCAGTGGGCGTACAGAGCGCCAACGGCGACAACATCGGTGGTATAGACCATCTTAATGAAGCTCTGTACCTCTTCGACGAGCTGCTTGATATAGTACAAACGCTCCATCGTAACAGCGGTCTCGTTTTCGGGGTTCAGGTTTGTGGTAACCCCTCCCACCGAGAAGTTTTGGATATGTGGATTTTTGCCGCCAAGAATACCCAGCGCCATGGTTGCCTTACGCTGGTAGTCGAGGGCTTCGAGGTAGTGGGAGACGGCCATCAGGTTCGCCTCCGGTGGTAGTTTCATCGCCGGATGTCCCCAATAGGCGTTGGCAAAGGGGCCGAGCTGGCCGCTGGCAACCAGGGCCTTGACCTTATCTTTTACCGCTGCAAAACGCTTCGGGCTGTTGCCCGGCCAGTCGGAGAGGCTGTCGGCCAGTTTGGCGGTGGCCACCGGGTCTGCGTCAAGTGCCGAGACCACATCAACCCAATCAAGGGCAGACAGGGCATAGAAATGGACGATATGGTCGTGCAGGCAGTGGATAGACTGCACCATGTTTCGTACAAGTTGCGCATTCAGCGGGATCTCGAGCCCGAGGGCATTTTCGACGGCCCGTACTGAAGCGAGCGCATGTACGGTGGTACAGACACCACAGATACGCTGGACAAAGAGCCAGGCATCTCGTGGATCCCGGCCTTTCAATATATTTTCGATGCCGCGGTACATCTGCCCGGAAGACCAGGATTTTGTGACATGACCACCATCAACCTCCACATCTACCCTGAGATGTCCCTCGATCCTGGTAATCGGATCAACGGTAATTCTTTGCGCCATTGTAATACCCTCCATATGGAAACAGGCTGTTGGGCTCTGGGGCTACCCATCGCAACCAGCCTTGTGATAACAAGTAGTAGTAATTGTCTATTTTGCTGGTTACGCTTCTTCGTCTTTCTTTCTGCTCAGAAGACTCTTGGTAACTCCAACTGCTGCATGAAGACCGACGCCTGCGGCTGTTGCACCAAGGACCACCTTGCCAATCTTGTCGGCATTTTCAACAATGCCGGTTCCAGGAATTTTCACCTGCGGCAGTCTCTCGTAGAACGGAGTCATGGTATCCCAGAATCCAGGTTCGGTGCAGCCAACGCAGCCATGTCCGACACTCACAGGCCAGACACCAACATCGTTGAAACGAACAACCGGACAGTTGGAGAAGGTTTCGGGCCCCTTGCAGCCAACCTTGTAGAGGCAGTAGCCCAGTTTATGAAATTCGTCGCCAAACTGCTCGACAAAACGCCCTTCATCGAAATGGGCACGTCGTTCGCAGTGGTCGTGTATTCTCCGGCCGTAGGCAAAGAGCGGACGGTTCAGGTTATCAAGGGCAGGCAGCCGCTTGAAGGTCAGGTAATGCAGGATGGTGCCAAGCAGAGAGATTGGATTTGGCGGACAGCCGGGGATGTTGACTATCGGTTTGTCCGAGACCAGCTCCTGTACTCCTACGGCACCCGTTGGATTGGGGGCGGCGGCCTGAACACCGCCAAAGGCAGCGCAGGTTCCTATCGTGATGATCGCCGAGGCCTTGGGGGCAACCTCGCCGAGTATCTCAAGTGCGGTCTTACCCGCGATCTTGCAGTATATTCCGTCGTCCTTTGTCGGGATAGCGCCTTCGACAACGAGGAGGAAGGGGTGGTTATTCACCGTTTCATGAAGGTTATGTTCCGCCTGGTGGCCGGCAGCCGCCATAACCGTTTCATGGTAATCCAGAGAGATGATGTCCAGGATGAGTCTGGCAAGATCGGGATGCGAGGCACGCAGAAGACTCTCCGTGCAGCCGGTGCATTCCTGAAAATGCAGCCAGATAACCCTGGGGCGCTCGGCGGTGGAAGCCGCCTCAACGAGCTTGGGAACCATCGCCTCCGAAAGACCCAGGGCGGCGGCGGCCATTGTGCATCCTTTGAGGAATCCGCGCCGGTCGAGCCGCGGGTTCAGATCTGTCTTCACTCTGTCTGTCATGTCAACCTCCTGTTGCTGTGTAACGACAATTTTGCGCCAAGGCGCGATGTGTTCAACGATGAAACTGTCGAGTAGTTACAAAAAACAATCACACAAGAAGTGTAAAATATCGAACAATGTCTAAGACATTTCCCCGATCATAATGGAGAGGCAGCACCGCCTGAGCTGTTGCGGAATCTCCTGATAGAGGCAGGTGCAGCCCTGTTGCATAAGTGTATCCTCTGCAATGGGGCACAGGCTCTTTTGATCGAAAATGGTAAATATAAGAATATGGTATTGTTCAAGATTTTTTGACAAACAGAGACGGCTGTACGGAGAAGAGACGACACCCGCTGTAGAAAGAGGGGCAGCAATGGGAGCTGAAACGTCGTCATAGGGTAAGGGCTTGAGTTAAGTATTCTAATTTGCTCGTTAAAATAGTTTCTCCAAAGCGATCAAGCCGAAGCAACGTACCATTCTTACGCTCCCTATGCAAGTCTTTTCTGCCTGTATTGAGGTAAAGATTGCACAGCGGTATCGGTTGCTCAATCTGTTTGTTATGCCTAAGAAAATTTTTGCCGCCTGCCGGCTTCTCTCCGGATTTTCATCGGCAAGCTTTTTTGAGGGCTGCAATCCCCAATGAAGAACCTGGCTGCCCAAGAAAAACAGTGCAGATTGGTGTTCGAAAAACGGCAGAATAAAGCTCAGTTGTGAGCAGCGTTTTTTGAGACAGGAGGTTTGCTATGGTTTTGCCGGACTCCGGGCGAAGCCGAAGACTCCGTCTGCGGAATTTGGGGCAAAGGCCGGCTTGAACTGTTGAAGCCGCTTGCCGCTGTCGCCAGGAGGGGTGATTTGTGGGGCGGTTTCTTCCCTGATATCGGTAATATGCCGCAATTCAAGAGGTTCGCCGGTAAGAGCGGTCTGGTAGCAGTTGTAGAAGGTTTGGGCACTCCTGAAGTAGCTTTTCTTTTTCAGACGGTTTGGCCAGCCATTTTTCTGTTTGTTATGGATGAGCAGGGCCAGGCCCAGGAGCAGAGTAACAATCTCCTGGCGCAGTGATCTTCTCAGGTTGAGATGGGTGCCGATACCGGCATCCAGGTCTTTGCGCAGGTTCTTGCCGAGCTGGAACAGCAGTCTGCCCGAGCGCTGCTGGCTGAAAAGCTGGTATCTCTGTTCTGCCCAGGGGGTGAGCAGCAGAGCCAGAAGAAAAAAATCCTTTTGTCTGTGGATCCCATGCTGTCGTGAAATACGGTTTAACCTGTCTATGGTCTGAAAAAGACGTTGCAGAAGATCCTTATCCTGCCGCTGCGTGGTTGAGCTGTCCTTGAGCCGTTTTCGGTAGACGGGCAGAAGCTCGCAGAAGAGGTCTGCCTGTACGGCCAGTTCAAACCAGGGTGCTGAGGCCTCGCTATAGAGGTCTTTGAGCAGCTCGTCGCGCAGCCTTGAGGGGGGGCAGAGCCTGAGTTTGCAGGCATTTTCACAGATCGCCTGCCAGCTCCTCTCCTCTATCGTAAAGCTGTTGCGGGCGGCGTGGCGGATGGCCCGGATCATGCGCACCGGATCCCTGCGCAGGCGTATCTCGGGCGGGCCGACAATACGGATAATAGCGTTTTGCAGGTCGCGGCTGCCATCCACATAGTCGATAATGGTCTGGCCTTCGATCTCGTAGAACAGCGCGTTTATCGTCAGATCTCTGCGCCTGGCATCCTCTTCCATTGTGCCAAAGGTATTGTTGGGGGCGAGTACCACCTCCGGGCCGTCCATATCAAACTCGGAGAGCGAACGCAGGGTGCTGACCTCGATAAACTTTTTTGCCGGAAAAAAGATGCGCACCAAGCGAAAGCGGCGCCCTATGGTGCTGCTGTTGGGAAAGAGTTTTCTGATCTGTCCGGGGCGGGCGTCGGTGCTGATATCAAAATCCTTGGGTGTCTTACCAAGGTAGAGATCCCTGACCCCACCACCAACAAGATAGCCGGAAAAACCAGCTTTTTTCAACTTCCGCAGGATAGCGAGCGCGTCGCTATCGATCATTTCCAATTTGATTGGATGTTCTTCTGCGGGGATGATAACGACAGGGTCGCCCATTCTTTTATGCCCTTACTTCTACAGGTCGGTTATTTTGTGGACAGACGCTCCAAGCCTTCTCTGTAGACGGATTCAGCCTGCTCCTTGAAACGTCTGAATATCTCGGCCACAGAGAGGATTGAATCCATCTTGAAGGTGTTTTCGCCGGAGAAAATCAGACCATCCCTGACGTTGCCCTCCTTGGCCATCATCAGCCGTTCGTTGATGCAGTAGTGGTGGTCGCATTTTTTCAGACAGAGATGCGGGCAGCGCTTGGTGGTCATATCCTTGCCCGCGTTCATATCCCTGACAAAGGGGTTGTTGATGGCCCGGCCGGGCAGTCCGACCGGTGAAGAGGTCAAAACAATATCTTCCCGGCGGGCATTGAGAAAGGCCTGTTTATAGGCGGGTGCAACATCGCACTCCTCGCTGAGGACAAATCTGGAGGCAATCTGTACCCCGTCTGCGCCGTATTTATCCATCATCTCGGCCATTTCAAAGCCATCGGTGATACCGCCTGCGGCAATGAGCGGGATGTTTTTGACGGCAGCGCGTATTGCCGGAAATATCTCGCGCAGTGGCTTGTCCGTGCCGAGGTGGCCCCCGGCCTCCCTGGCCTCGGCGATAATCGCCGCCGCTCCCAGTTTTTCGGCAAGCCTTGCCAGGGTCGGGGAGCTGACGATCATCGCAATCGGCGTATTATGCTCTCGGCCGATTTTGAAGATATCCCTTGAGAAGCCGGCGCCGGTAACAATCAGATCGACACCGGCCTCGATCGAGGCCATGACCTGGCTGTAAAAATCCTTCATCGCAAACATGATATTGACGGCTATGATGCCATCGGTTCCACTTTTGGCCTTTTTCACGTCTTCATAGAGCTCTTCTGCGGGCAGGCCTGAGCCACCAATAATACCGACTCCCCCGCAGTTGGCTACGGCAATCGCCAGTGACGATGTGGATACACGGATCGACATCCCGCCCTGCAGCAGCGGAAAGGCGGCCTTGAGATTGGCGATGGTAAGCGAGGGCAACTTCATGGTGTCATATCTCCTGTATCAACCAGCATGGCTGTAACGGATAGTCTGTTAGCAATAATGAAAAAACCAAACCCGAACTTCGGGATATGCTCTTCTGTCGCTTTTCTGTTTGCGAACCGAGTTTCAGATTTAATTGAAAAACAACAGATACCGGATAATGCAACGCATATCCCCCTTTGTCAAGGATACTTTCTCTCGGGTCATTGTGGTATGATTGCCAGCCTGACTCTCTTGTGAATGATTTTTCTTACTTTGACCGATTTAAAAGAATTGAGAACGGGGCTATTCTGCAAAAAATACTCTGTTTTTGAAGAGAAAATTGTATCTACAGAAAATCTACGTTCGGTAAAGATACAAAAAAAGCTCGAGTCGTTTAAATGTTCGGCCTCTGTACGTTTTTTCTCGGTTTTTTGAAGGTATTGTGGAGATACGCTGATCTTTTGGAAAAAATAAAGATATCGAAAGTCTTCTGTTCAGTTTTTTGATGTCGTTATTGGCTGAATCAATACTAAAATTGTTGCTCTCTTTGGCGTTAGGCAGTATGATTTTTCGTTTTTCTAGCTGTATCCAGGATTCTTTGGATGCCGTTCCTGTGGCTATGGGTGTGGATACAAAGCGATTCTTTTCACCTGATTTATGGAGGCTGTTGTGAAGATTAAGGCCCTGAAGGGGTTTAAGGATATCCTTCCCGGAGAGGTGGAGCTCTGGCAGAAACTCGAGAATACCGCGCGTTCGGTTTTTCGGAGGTATAATTTCAGCGAGATCCGCCTGCCGATACTTGAGGAAACAAGACTGTTTGCCCGGTCTATCGGCGAGGGCACTGATATCGTCGAAAAGGAGATGTACACCTTTACCGATAAACAGATCACCATGCGTCCTGAAGCGACGGCTTCTCTGCTGCGGGCCTATCTCGAGCATGGGTTGTATGTGCAAAAACCCGTGCAGCGTTTCTATACCATCGGCCCGATGTTTCGTCATGAACGTCCCCAGAAAGGGCGATTGCGGCAATTTCATCAGCTTGATGTCGAGATCTTGGGCTCGGAGCATGCCAGAACCGATGCCGAATTGATAAGTTTGAGCGCCCTGTTACTCGACGAGCTTGGTATCAAGACCAGTCTCGAGCTGAATTCCCTGGGCTGTGCCGCCTGCCGCCCGGGGTATCGGGAGACTCTTCTTGCTTATATAGCCGGCCATTCTGAGGCCTTTTGTGGTGATTGTCAGAGACGGAGCCAGGTGAACCCCTTACGTCTCCTTGATTGTAAGAATGCCACCTGCCGGGAGCAGATAGAGGGGGCCCCGTCGATTCTTGACCATCTCTGCGATGACTGTGCCAGACATTTTGACCAGGTACAGGAGGCCCTGCAAATGCTTGGCCTGGGGTATCGTCTCAACAAGTTTATGGTTCGGGGGCTTGATTACTACTGCAGGACGACCTTTGAATTTATCAGTACCGATCTCGGCGCCCAGGCAGCGGTGGCCGCCGGTGGCAGGTATGACGGGCTGGTGGAGATTCTTGGCGGTCCTGAAGGGGGCTCCGGGATTGGTTTTGCGATGGGAATGGAGCGTATGATTCTCTTGATGCAGGCCGCCTCCGGCACGGTGCAGCCCCAGGGCCCGGATCTTTTTATTGCCGGTATTGGTGAAGAAGGCAGCAAATGTGGTTATGTTCTTGCCCATGGCCTTCGGGCAAAAGGTTTCAGCGTCGCCCTCGATCATCAGGGGCGGAGCCTCAAGGCACAGATGAAGCTTGCCAACAAGGAGCAGGCTCGCTATGCTTTTATCATTGGTGATAGAGAAATGTCTTCGGGACTTGGGGTTTTAAAAAATATGCAGGAAAGGGGAGCCGAGCAGCAGTCGGTTCCTCTTCAGGTTTCTGCCGTCGCTGAACTGCTTGGTTGATCTTCGGTAGGGTAACGGATAACAACGAGAGAGTAGAAATATTATGGAATCTATGGGAGATCTGCGTCGGACGCATTTTTGTCACGAGCTGGGCAGAGAAAATGTTGGTGAACGGGTAACACTTATGGGCTGGGTCCTGCGGAGAAGGGACCATGGCGGGGTTATTTTTATCGATTTGCGGGACCGCAAGGGAATTACCCAGGTGGTTTTCAACCCCGAGGTTAACCCAGAGATGCACGCCAAGGCCCATCAGCTGCGTAACGAATGGGTGCTTGCCGTACGTGGCCGTGTTGATTTACGGCCGGGAGATATGGCCAATCCGAAGCTTGCAACCGGTGAGATTGAGGTTCTGGTGGATGAGCTGCGGATATTGAACTCGAGTGAGACGCCTCCCTTCCCGCTTGACGAGGATACCGATGTATCCGATGCCATCCGTCTGCAATATCGCTATATCGATCTCCGTCGTCCTGAGATGGCGGCTAATCTGGTGATGCGCCATAGGGCGCTGGCCAGCGTTCGTCACTATCTTGACGATAACGGTTTTCTGGATATCGAAACCCCGATGCTGACCCGTTCTACCCCTGAAGGTGCCCGGGATTATCTGGTTCCAAGCCGGGTGAACAGCGGAAAATTCTACGCCCTGCCCCAGTCCCCGCAGCTCTTCAAACAGCTGCTTATGATTGCCGGTATGGACAGGTATTATCAGATCGTCAAATGCTTTCGTGATGAGGACCTGCGGGCCGATCGTCAGCCGGAGTTTACCCAGATTGATATGGAGCTCAGCTTTGTTGATGAAGAACAGATTATGGCCATCAACGAGGGGATGATCAAAAAGCTGTTTCACGACACCCTGGGTCTTGACTTGCCCCAGCCTTTTCCTCGTATCACCTACCACGAGGCGATGAACCGTTTTGGCACGGATCGTCCGGATCTACGTTTTGCGATGGAGCTTGTTGATCTCACGCCGGTGGCGGCTGCCTGCAGTTTCAAGGTCTTTCGCAGTATTGCCGATCAGGGCGGAACTGTCCGGGCAATCAATGCCAAGGGCTGTGCCTCCTTTACCCGTAAGGAGCTTGATGTCTTGACGGACTGGGTGGTCCAGTTCGGGGCAAAGGGGCTTGCCTGGGTCAAGATCAGGCAAGGCGGGGAATGGCAGTCTCCGATAGCAAAGTTTTTCAGCGACGAGGAGCGTGCCGATATCTCCAGGCGTACCGACGCCGTTGAAGGTGATCTGCTCTTTTTTGGTGCCGACAGCACCAGGGTTGTCTTTCAGGTTCTCTCCGAGCTGCGTCTGGAGCTGGCCAGAAGGCTTGATCTGCTTTCCAAAAATGACTTCCAGTTTATCTGGGTGACCGATTTCCCGTTGATGGAGTACGATGAAGGGGAAAAAAGATATCAGGCCCTGCATCATCCCTTTACCGCACCAAGGGAGGAAGATGTCGACAGGCTGGAGACAGATCCCGCCGGTATCATCTCCCGGGCCTATGATCTTGTCCTCAACGGTATTGAAATAGGCGGGGGATCAATACGTATCCATCAAAAGGATCTGCAGCTCAAGGTGCTCGATGTTCTGGGGATAGATGAGGACGAGGCTCGCTCCAAGTTTGGTTTTCTGCTGCGTGCGCTTGAGCTTGGAGCACCGCCGCATGGAGGCATCGCCTTTGGTCTGGACAGGCTGCTGATGCTGATAACCGGCAGCAGTTCGATCCGCAACGTGATTGCCTTTCCAAAGACGCAGAAGGCAACCTGCCTGCTGACCGAGGCACCTGCAGCCGTTGCTCGCAGACAGTTGACCGAGCTGCATATACGTCCCGACTGGAAGGAAAAACCTGAATAACCTTGTCAAGGGCCGCCTTTGGCGGCCTTTAGAATGCAGGTTATCAGATCTTTCGAGCACGAATTTTCACTGCTTTTCTTGGCCGTTCTGCCCGATTTGCTCTGTTTTTTCCCTCTCCTCGTCAGGAGTCGTTTTTGATGATCGAGAACGAATACCGTTTACCTGGTAGAGGCAATCGCTGAAGGTATCGCCATATATTTCCCAGATGGTAATAAAGAGCGCAGCGACGATGGGGCCGATGATGATGCCCAGTATACCAAACATCGAAATACCGCCGAGTGTACCAAAGAGGACAAAAAGGTCATGCATCTCTGTGTCTTTGCCTACCAGCCGCGGACGAATCAGGTTGTCAAGGTTGCCGGCCACCAGACCGCAGATGACAATCAGGATGGCAAAGCCTGAGAAGTCGTTCTGCAGGGCCAGGATACAGGCCGCAGGAAACCAGACGATCGCCGTACCAAATGCCGGTACGATAGACATAACCGCCATAATGGCTCCCCAGAACACAGGCCCTTGAATTCCAGCCAGAGCAAAGGCTGCCCCACAAAGCCCTCCCTGGATTATACCAATGATCACCGTCCCCTTCAGGGTTGCCCGGGTGACCGAGGTGAAGCGCCGTAGAAGGCGCATTTCGCTTGTATCGTCAAGTGGCAGGAAATAGAGGATCTTTATCAGTAGATTCTCCCCCATAACAAGAAAATAAAACATCACATAGAGCATGATAATTGATGAAAAGATCGCATCAATGGTGAGTTTTGTAAAATGCGAGAGAGAATCGATGAGAAAAGAAGAAAGGGTGGCAACGAGCTGGCCGGTTTTTTGAATCAGAATGTCGCGGTAGGGGAGAAGCTCTTGATAATATGGGATTTTTTGTAGATATTCTGATGCTGTTGTCGGTTCTGTTATAAAGGTCTGTACCCAGGGGGTAACCGACTGGCTGATTGTAATCGCCTGGCTGAAGACCACGGTAATCAGGATTGATATTGGCGCCAGTACCAGGGCGATGATCCCGAAAACAGTGAGGAGGGAGGCCAGGTTTTCCCTGCCTCCTGTTTTTGCTGTCAGCCATTCGTGGAAGGGGTTCATTATGGCCGAAAACAGCCCGGCCATAAAAATCGCCATCAGAAACTGATGGATCATGCGTAAAAATACGGCCGAAATACAAAAAACAAGTACTACAAGGGTAATTTTGCTGAATTGCTGTTGTTTCATGGCGGTTTACGGTTCAGGGGCAGGGACACAGAACCCGTGTCCCTGTTATGCGCCAATGTCGCAAGGAGCTGTCCTTCTGCCCCTGAACCTCGAGCGGCATCCTGCATAATTGGTCTTTTACTCAATCGTCTGTGATCAGCCTCCTTCTGCGACAGATCCTGGCCCGGCCAGCGGCTTGAAGGCCTTTTTACTGGCGCCACAGACCGGGCATCTCCAGTCATCGGGAAGGTCTTCAAACTTTGTCCCCTTAGGGGTTTTACTTTTGCGGTCTCCTTTATCCGGATCATAGATATAGCCACAATTTGTCATCTGACACTGGTACATATCTTTGGGTTCAGCCATAGGGTTCTCCTTTCTTATTGTAAGATTGGCTTTCTCACTGTCGTTTGTTCTCTTTGGAGAGACAAAACATCTCTGAGACTAACCTGTTAAACTACATCGGAACACTCTAATACCGTAAAAGCCAATGTCCAGTCTGTTTTTTCCGTTGCGGGAAGAAGAGTGCCCCTGTGAGAAGTCAAAAACTTTACAATCTTAATCCGGATATTTGATCAGTTCAGGCGGTGTCAGGTTCGAAGTTTTTTGCATTACGTAAGAGTAAACTCTATTTACTGCAAAAATACGCAAAGAAGATGGCGCCGTAGGACTGATCTTTGGTGAACACTTTGGATATTATAAAACTGTAATGTTCTCCGTGTCGTATATTGGAATATCAGCAATTTTTAAAAATTTGACACAATATTCATGAAATATCCGGGCTAAAGTCAACACGAGACAATCTCATTCTTAAGGTTTTGAAAAACAAGGCAACGGTAATTGTAAAAAAAATTGCGATCTTAAATGTATAACAACTTAGGGCAAGATGCGTATTGTCGGATACATCCCTTCTCTATCACCAAATTGAAAGGGTTGTATGGTGTTGAGTGAGAGCCTTTGATTGCGTTGCGCATGGCCGCTGTTTTCGCCCTCTTTGAAGAAGGCTCCATTTGCTTCAAGAATATGGTGAATCCGGTCCTTAAAGGTTTTTACGAAGAGCTGGCCGTTGCCTTCAAAATACATATTCCCCCTGTTTAAGCCCCCGCGGATTGTGGCCATTTCCTTGAGGGAGATACTGTTCTCGTTGAGTTCCCGGTTGTTCCTTATCAGGCCCCAGACGATATGATTCGAAGGAATGGTAAGCGGTTGCTTGGCGTCAATGATCGTATGGGGGGCTATTATGCTTCCTGGACCGACGGTGATCGGGCACTCTTTTTTCCCATGGAGAAAGCTGTTGAACCCTGTAAAGACACCTTTTTTAAGATGGGCACCGCAAATCTTGGAACCATGTGCCGATACGTTGTAGCCTTCAAGGGTTGAATCGATGATAAGACAATTCTCCTGGGCATTTGAGCCCTTGCCAAGGGATGAGTTTTCTATATAGGCCCTTTGCGAGATGAGAACATTCTCCGCTATTTCGGTTTTCGGCAGGACAACCGCGTAACGGTCAAGCGATGAGGATTCGGGGATGGAGTCCATGATTTCAAGGTCGACAACATCAAAAACCCTCTGGAAGTGGTCTTCTCTTGCCTCTATAAAGTCAATCATTTCACCTAAAGGGACCTTGTCGGGTGAGAGGGTGATATATTCTTTGAGGTTCTCTTTTGGATATTTATAGAGAAAGTTGAATTTACCCGGTTTGTTAATCCATACCGTTCCAGGCTCGATCGAGAGATGGGTAATTTCACCGGCCTGTATGTAGGAGTAGGAGCCGATCACACAATCCCGCATTGTGGTCAGATCGACTGTCGCAAAAGGGCCAAGAAAGCAGCCGTCGGAGGGGGCGCCGTGGATATTGGCATAATCCATGGCCAGGGTATCCTTGATCATAAAACAGTCCGGGGCCTCCGGGTCGTGGGAAAAATTATGAACAAGGGTTTTTATAAGGGCACTGTCCTGGATATCGAAGGCCTCGTCGGTGGTGAGTGTGATCGAAAAGTCCTCGGACCTAAAAACATCGTTTTCCCGTTTCAGCTCGTCTCCGCGGATGTCGCTTTTATACAGAATAGAGTCCTTTACCTTGCATTTGCCGAGAAAATAACTGCCGGCCAGTGCCGAATGCTCAAGACTGAGATCCAGAGGGTGGTCTTTGGTGATACCGTAGAAGGCGTAGGAACTCTTCATCTGGTCGATGGCAATAAGATGCCTTGCATAGGGATTGACGTCAAACTTTAATTCACGGAGATTGATGTTGACCCGTTGTACAATTCTTTGATACAGCCTGATTAACTCGTTCATCACAACCCTCTTGCCAAGGTCATTTTCGGTACGAATATCCGGGTTGTTCGGCTCTGCAGCGCAGTTTCGTATCGCTGTCTATCTGAACTCGATCCCGTTTTTGCTCTGCCAGAAAATCAGCCCCTCAGCGGCATAAGTTCACCAAAAACCGTGGTGAAAACATCGGCACTCCGTAGAATACCTGTGATCGAATCTTCGTTGCTTACCAGCAATGAATGGTGTTTTCCCGTTACCAGTTTGTGTATCGCCTGATCCAGACTGCCATCTTCTTCGATATATTCGCCCGGGGCATGCGTCTGCATAAACTCTTCCACCTTTTTCTCTGCGGCCTTGGAAAGGGTTGATTTACAGATGAATTTCTCCTGATCCCTGAACTGACTTCTGAGGTTTACGATAAAGTCTTCACTGAATTTGAATTTTTTAATCTCCTCGATTTGGTCCATATAGGCAAAAACCGGTTCAATTGCCTTCAGGGCACGGATCTGTGTTATCTTGCCGACAACATTGCCGTTTTTGTCTAAAACCAGCACAGACCTGTGCTGGTATTTGCTGGTTTTATAGGTCTCTTGCGCTTTTTCAAGGGCTCGAACGGCCTCAATGAGGGGGGTGCCAATTTCCACCGTGGCATACTCTGATATGGGGACCATAATATCTCTGGCAAGATAATTGCGCATGCGATCTCCTCGGAAAAACTCGACCCCTGTATTGCGTCGAAGAATTCAGGTTCGTCCCTGTGGGATACTGATCCGCTTACGGTTTCAGTTGCATCAAAACAAAAGAAAACCAATTGTATAAAGGATCTGTCGCTCTATTTCTGGTCGCTGAAGCTCAACACCTGGCCTGGTATCCATACAAGGCTTTCGGGTCTGTCTTTTGTATAGTATTGAAGAGACTTTGTCAAAAAAAATGAACGAAGATTCATTTTTTTATGCAGAAGAATATCAGGATATTGGTCTGTATCGCTTTTTTCAGATTGGGACGTGTCTCTCTCTGCCAGTTTTGGGCTGTGATACGCTCTTTTCTCATGGTTTGCTTCGTTGGGTTAAGGCCTATAAGGCAAAGAGGGCTGAAATCATCAACAGAAGCCAGCCAAGCATAAGGATTCCCCCGCCAATCGGGGTGATAATGCCGAAGGCGCCCATCGATGCGTAGCTTTTGAACAGCACAGAGCCTTGAAAGGTCAGCGAACCAACGATAAAGGCGATGCCGCTGCGCTGAAAGCCTGCCTCTGGGAAGAGATCGCAGAGGATCGCCACACCTACGAGTGCCAGGGCATGAAAGAGAAGATAGTCGGCTGCCAGGTTAAAATTTTCCAGTGTTCCCCGTTCTTCAAGCAGAGGACGGATGGCATGGGAGCTGAGAGATCTGGCAAGGACCCCAAGCAGGGCACTGAGACCGCCAGCCACCAGAAAGAATCGTATCATCGAGTTTCTCCTGTTTTGGTATTTACAGCACATAACAGTGCCTTATTGTACTACATTTTGATTGGTAGAGAGACCGGCAGATTGCAGGAAATGGCCTCTGCTGACAAGATACTTACTCCCCTTTGATCAGATAGTCGTCGGTCGTTCTGTCCTGGAGAAAAATATGGTCATAGGTCTGTGGATCTGCGCTATCATACCATTTTTTTGCCTGCTCCTGACATCGAGAACAGGCCTTTCGGGGGATATGTACACATAAGCTCTTGCTTTCCATGCCTTTTTCGGACTCTATCTGTATTGCTCCGGCACAGTCATCACATATTCTGATCTCCTCCCTCTGGATCTCTGTTATGTCATCTGTGTCGTAGTACATCTGCCGCTTTCTGATATGAGAGTCTTTTTTGCCGCGGAGCTTTTGGGCCAGTGTATGCCGTTTTCTCCAGACATCCAGCGAGGCTGCACAGCATTTTTTTATCTCTTTTTCGAGTTTTCGGGATTGGATAAAACGTTCTTTTACATAATCAGGTTCATGGAGGTTGCTGTAATCAAGGCCGGCCATCGCCATAATTATTCCGGCATTAACGTAGGGCAGGGCCCCTTCAATCGAATAGCCGCCTTCCAGTACCGCAATGTCTGCCCGGAGGAGCTCTGTAAGTTTTGCGTAGCCCTGGGCCGAAAAATTCATATTGGTAATCGGATCCGAATAATGGTTGTCCTGGCCCGCCGAGTTGATGATGAGCTGCGGCTGAAATTCGTCAAGTATCGGTAAAACTGTCTCTTCTATCGCATAGAGAATACCGGCATCACCGGTATAGGGAGGCAGCGGAATGTTGATCGTTGTTCCGGCGGCGTTGGGACCACCCAGCTCATCGTGAAAGCCGGTTCCCGGATAGAGGGTTCTTCCGTCCTGATGCAGGGAAATAAAGAGTGTATCGGGATCGTGCCAATAGATGTCCTGGGTTCCGTCTCCGTGGTGGCAGTCGGTATCGACGATGGCAACCCGGTCGATGGCGTAGGCCTGGCGCAGATACTCGATCATGATTGCCTCTGTATTGATGTTACAGAACCCCCTGCCACCCTGCACGACCCTGTGCGCATGATGCCCGGGGGGGCGTATTAAGGCAAAACCCCGATCAATTGTTCCTTCCATGACCGCCATGCCGATGGTCTTGGCTCCCCCGGCGCTGATAAAATGCGATTCGGTGCAGACCGCCCAGGGGTCGGGCACACAGAAATGAACCCTTTGAATGTCTTGTATGTTTGCAAGATCCGGCTTCATCTCGATGATGCCGTCTATATCAAGCAGGCCTTCCTCCAATATCTGATCCTGGGTATAGAGCAGGCGTTCTTCCCTTTCCGGGTGGGTGGCGGATATGGCCCAGTCAAAGGCGGGAAAAAATACCAGGCCTGTTCTGTTTTTTGCTCTGAGCATAATTTCGTGTCAATTCGTTGGCGTTGTACTTTGCAGGTCAACCCGTATTGCTTATGAGTTGCACGGCGAAGCGGTGTGTATTGTGTTTTTGCATACCTCCGAAAAGCTGTGCCGAGCAGAAATTCGGGCTAAAGGTCGTTTCGGGTTATTTTTTCTGTTACGCTGTCGTATCCGTGAATGATGCCAGGTTTTACCTGGGCCCGTACCCGGATGTTTTTACCGGTAAATTGAAAATCACGGATCATATTAAAAGAGCTCTCTTCAAGGATCTCTATCTTCAGGTAATCGGGATTTGCACCCCGTTCGATGGCTTTTTTGCGTACCAGTTCCGTGGCGGTATTTCGGGCGTCGCTGAGATCAAAGTCGGCCGGAATGCGCTGGTGCAGGTTTTCTCCCTGGGTGGCAATGCTTTTTTGCGCCGTATCGGCAAAAACAGTCACCTCGCAGGTTGTCCTGGCCAGGGCACAGCCAAAGGCGTTTTTTACCTGCCATCTGGGCAGGGTCTCCACCTGACCGTCAAATATCTGCTGCAGGCCTTCGGCAAAGAGATCGGCAGGCCCGCCAAGCAGAAGTATATGGTCCGGTTTGATTTGCAGGCCCTCGAACATCTCGTGGACGGTATAGACAGGTCTGCTGTTGATATGCATAACCAGCTCTTCGGCAGATTTGAGGATGCCCCGGCAGGCGGTGGCAAAAATATGCTCTGCTGCCGTCGAAATATCCATGTCAAGAGCGTCAGCAATGGGCTGCAAGGCCTGTCTTGCCAGCTCTGGATCGCCTTCGGCCAATCGACCGAGGACGCAGAGGGCATCCGTTGTTGTTGGCTGAGGTCCACCGTGTGCCGCGGCCACTCCGGCGCGTTCGGGCCCGACGATCAGGTTCCTGTTGTCAACGTGAATCACGCTGTCTCCACCTATTCCAACAGATCGCGTCATCAACGCTCTGATAAGCGTTCTGTATGGTCCTATTGTAATGCCGTGGGGAGCTATGACAGGGGCGCCATCAAGGATAATTGCCATATCGGTGGTTGTGCCACCGATATCAAGAACCAGACAGCATTTATCGGCCGGAGCGTGGGCAATGGCTCCCATAACACTGGCTGCCGGGCCGCTTAAAACGGTCAGGCCAGGATAGGTAAGCGATCCGCTGAGATTCATATTGCCACCGTCCGGCTTGAGGATACGTATCGGAACCTTCAGCCCTTTTTCGAACAGAGAGCGCTCGACTGCCTGGAAAAAATCTCTGTGGACCGGGTATACGGCGGTGTTGAGGTATGTTGTCGCAATCCGGCGGGGAAAGCTGAGAGAACCCGAAAACATATGCCCCATAAAGACGCGCTTGCAATAGGGCTTGAGGAGTTCGGCCATGCGCAGCTCGTGATCTGGATTTCTTACAGAAAATTTTGAAACCACACCCACATAGGGGATATCTGCCTTTTGCAGCGTTTTTCCGATCCGCCGCACGGTCTTTTCATCAAGCGCTTCGATTTCCCTGCCATTGTGGTCCAGGGCTCCGTCGATGATGTGATACTGTTCGCAGCATTGAAAAAGTCTGGGATCAAGCCCCGGCCCGCCACTGACCAGTAAAGCTGCCTGCGGAAGTCTGTTTTGAACAACCAGATTGGTGGCAAGGGTTGTGCTTAACACCAGCCGGCTGATATCTGTTGCTTGATAGCCTTGAATAAGGGCATTGAGACATTCCATGACGGTTGCAAAGAGATTGTCCGGGTCGGTGGGAACCTTGACGTGGTTTTCGACTCCATTGCAACCTATCAATACCGCGTCTGTGTGTGTACCGCCAACGTCTAAGCCAATGATCATAAGCCGACCCCTCGTTTGATTGACACGGATTCCTTTTCTCTTCCAGACTACTCTAAGTTGCCAGAATTGTCCATGTAATGTGTTTCAGCTCGCCCTGCTGCAATGTGACGGGTCTTGCGGTAGGGATCGTTTTTCACGAAAAATTCTTGAGATAGTCTCTTTGCTTTGTAAAGATGAGCCTTTATAATTCTGCTTCTTTATGACAGGGCTTTCAGTCAGGTTGATTGCAATTGAGAAGGGAACTGTGTTCTTAAGAGAGGAATTGTCTTGAGAAAAAAATCCAAAAAAAGTAGAGTCTTCAGGAAGTTTATGACGGAATCCCGTTGTTTTGGTCTGTTGGGTGAGTTTCTTTGCAGGTCTTGCGCACTTTGTGATCGCTTTTCGAGAAGGGAGAGGTGTTACTTGAGGATCCATGGCAATGGTAAAAAAACAGGTTAGAGGATACGGATATCCTATTCAGGGTGTGTCTCTTGCCTCCTTTTTACAGATTTTGGGGCAGGAGCGGAAGAGTTGCAGCCTCATTGTTGCACAGGGCAAAAGGGAGGGATACCTGTTTTTCAATAACGGCGATCTTATTGATGCAGAGTATGCTGAAAAAACGGGTATAGATGCGGCTTTCTCTATTTTATCCTGGGAGGAACCAGCATTTTCTCTTGGTGAGGCCTCGGCGCGTGCAGTGACCATCGTTGAGCCGCTGGAGCGTGTTATTTTGACCGCAGCTGCCCGCAAGGATGAGAATCCAGACAGGTCTGTACCAGACCGGCGAGAGACCTCGCCGAATAAAAATTTGCCTCCGGCTCTCGAGGCGTTTGTCGTGCACTTGACCAAGCTTCCTGGACTTCAGGCATATTATCTGCTCGACAAAAAGGGAAGGGTTGTTGCTCAGTCCCGGCAGCAGGCGACACTTTCTGATTTTATCGCCTATACCCTGGTGAATGCTGTTCAGATGCAGAATGTTTTACAGGCCGGGAGTTTGCGTACTCTGAAGATCGCCCTCTCCGATGACAGTATCCTGCTCATTATTCCGGCCGGGGCCGTGTCGGTGGCACTCATTCTGCCGAAGGAGACTGCTGTAGCCGATGTCTTTTCTTTTCTCAAGTCGATTGGTAGTACAACATAAGTTCTCACAGGTTTAAAAGACATGGCTCTTAAGAAACTTCTCAATGAGGTCGCTGTTGTTCCTGGAGTCGTCGGTTGTTGTATCGTTGACAGGAACAAGGGGGTGGTGTGTACAAGTTCAGAATCAAACGTTGCCGCAGAGACCCTCCTGAAACTGGGAACCCCTCTGCTGCGGATGTTGAAAATGGGGCAGATAAATAACCTGGGTCCCGGGGAGTGCCAATTTCATTTTGCTCGCTGCAGTGTAATCGGTAGATCCCTCACATCCAGGGCTGTTTTTCTTGCAGTCTGCGATACTGATACCAACCTCTCCCTGATTGCGGCCACAGCCACTTTGCTGGCTCCAGATATGCGAGAGCATCTCTCTCGGAAAGACCTTTCTGATCGTATTGAAAGCAAGGATAGCAGACGATTTACGGTACCTGAGGATAATGAGGCGATAGACGATGAGATCCGTGCTTTTCTCTCTCAGATAAAAAAGGCCCTGGCCGAGACAATTGGTCCGGTGGCGGGTATGCTTCTGCGGGATGCTGTAAGGCAATGGCAGCAGGAAGCAGTCCCTGACAAGTCGGGATTTGACAGGTTGTTGGCCATCGTCTCGAGTGAGATTGGTGATACGGCCTTGCGTCTGGAGTTCAGACAAAAGGTTTCCCGGCTCCTCTAATGGTCGCAGTGGCAGAGGGCAAGCTGAGAGGTCCTTACAGGTGAGGATCCTGTAGGGCTACTGTTTTTTAACGTATACCTTCTTGGTCATACCACAGGGATTTGGGGATGTTGTATGGAGTTTGTTTCCGTTCATGGCGGTCATAGTGGGCAGTTTTGCCGACATGCCGTGGACAGTCTCGAAGATATTGTGCGGACCTACATTCGGCGAGGCTACACCTGGGTCGGTATCACCGAACATGCTCCGGGCCTCAGCCAGGAACTCCTCTATCCCGACGAACAGAAAATGGGCCTGACCCCGCAGTTGATGTGGGAGAATTTTTCTCTGTATATGCGTGAATGCAGGAGGCTGCAGAAAAAATACGCGTCGGAGATACAGCTGTATGCTGCAGTCGAGATAGAGGTGTACAGTGGTTATGAGATCTTTCTCCAGCGCCTTCTGCAAGCGTTTTGTCCCGATTATATTGTCGGTTCTCTGCACTTTGTCAATGATCTCTGCATTGACTACTCGAAAGAACGTTATGACAAGGCTGCCAGGGCGGCAGGTGGGCTGGATGCCCTGTACTGCGAGTATTTTGATATGCAGTTTGCGATGCTGCAAAAATTCAGGCCTGCCGTGGTGGGACATTTTGATCTGATCAGAATCTTTGATCCAGAGTATCGCTGGAGACTGCAAAAAGCAGAGATCTTTTCCCGTATTACGAGAAATCTTGCCCTGATACGAGAATATGGTCTCATTCTGGACTATAATACCCGTGCACTTAAAAAAGGGGCTGCCGAACCATATGTCTCCGAGGATATTCTTGACCTCTGCCGGGAGATGAACATTGCGGTGGTACCCGGAGACGATTCCCACGGATGTGCGGATATCCATCAATATACCGAGAATGCAATAGAGATCTTGCGGCGTAAGGGGTTTGATCTGAACTGGCCCCGGCCTCAGTTGTATCAGTGGCAGGCCGCGGAGAGCGCAGCTGATCGGTGTTGAGGTTGTTGTCGAAGGCGGAGTATCTATTGCTGGAAGCTTTTCGAGGAACAGGAAGAGAATGAAGTATTCACCAGTCCTTGTCTTGGGGGCAACGGGTTATATCGGAGGCCGTTTGGTGCCACAGCTTCTCGAAGAGGGCTGGAAGGTACGGGCTGTGGGCCGCTCCGCTGAAAAGATTCAGGCCAGAGATTGGGGAGATCATGCCAATCTTGAGATAGTCGTTGCGGACGCAGAAAACACCGTGTCACTCGTCGAGGCTATGCGCGGCTGTTATGCCGTTTTTTATCTCATCCACTCCAATCGTCCCGGAGAGTCGGATTTTGCCAGTCTGGACCGGAAACTCGCCTATTCTGTGGTGCATGCCGCCCGGGAGGCGAAAATGGGCTGGTTTATCTATTTCAGCGGACTCGGTAATTTCTCCCATCTTTCGGCACAACTGCGGTCTCAATACGAGGTCGGAGAGATTTTGAGTCTCGGCGGAGCCAGGGTAACCGAGTTGCGGGCTCCGCTGGTTTTGGGTTCAGGAGGCGCTTCCTTTGAAATGATACGCGCCTATTGCGGCCGCCACCGAACCATGCTGGTGCCACGTTGGATGGATACTAGATGCCAGCCTATCGCTGTTTCCAATGTCATAACCTACCTCTCTGCCTGTCTTGATAAAGGTGAGGCGATTACCGGGGTGTATCAGATTGGCGGGCCTGAGAGTATCACCTGGCGAGAACTCTTTCAGCTGTATGCCGAGGTCGCCGGGCTGCCGCCTCGGCGTTTTCTGGTCCTGCCCATGCGTATTCATCGTCTGTCCATTGCCTGGATGAATCTCGTAACACCTGTTTCTGTTGCCCTCATCCGTCCATTGATCGAGCGAATGCGCGAAGAGGTTGTCTGTGATGATAACCGGATACGAGAGCAGATTCCCCAGGAACTGCTCTCCTGTCGTCAGGCCTTTGCACGGGCTCTGGATCAGGTGAGGCGTGGCGATATTGCCTCAAGTTGTTTTGATGCCGGGACCACCCACACCCCGGATTGGGTAGAGAATAAGGGTTCCCTCGGTACCCGGGTATTTCGGGATGTCTTTTCTATTGTGCTCGATGGTTCTCCTGAGCTTGTCTGGAATGTGGTACGGCGTATCGGTGGCAGCAGTGGCTGGTATTTTGGCACATTTCTCTGGAAGATCAGGGGGCTTGTTGATAAAATTATTGGAGGTCCGGGGCTGGCGCGAGGTCGGCGTCATTCTGATTCGTTGATGGTCGGAGACAGCCTTGATTTCTGGCGTGTGGTTGCGGTGGAGGAGGGCACAAGGCTGCTTTTGCGGGCGGAAATGCTGGCTCCGGGCGAGGCCTTTCTTGAGTTCCAGCTCAAGGTTTTGGCCGATGGAACCAATGAATTACGCATGATCCCGAGTTTTGCAGCCCATGGCCTTTGGGGCCGGCTGTACTGGCTGCTTATCGCGCCCTCCCACACGCTGATGTTCGGTTCTATGCTCAGACAAATGGTGAAGACGGCAGGTGCCAGGGTCATCAGGGGGCCAATCCGTGAAAAGCAAGACAGGCAGAGAGAGCCTTGACGGGTGGGTTATGGCTGGAGAGCTCCTTTTTCTCGGTGAAGATTTTTCTGATTCTTTGTGCCGATATGCCTTTTTCCAGAGATATGGCGGCGCGAGTCAGCCTCCTTACGCGTCTTTGAACGTATCTTTGTCTGTTGGTGATCATGCGGAGAAGGTTCTTGAAAACAGGAACCGTATTAAAGAGAGGCTGGGGCTTGCCTCTCTTCTTTCCAGCCGTCAGGTGCATGGAGACAGGGTATATTGTCAGAGAGGAGCCCTGGCAGAGGATCTGGAAGTCGATGGCTATGATGCCCTTATGACCAATGTTTCCGGCATCGGTCTTATGATCCAGCATGCCGACTGCCAGCCGGTATTGCTCTACGATCCGGTTGTACGGGCCGTGGCGGCAGTGCACTGCGGCTGGCGGGGCAGTGTTATTAATATACTTGGCCGTGTGGTACGGCAAATGCAGCGGGAATACGACTCCTTCCCGGAAAACATTCGGGCGCTGGTCGGCCCCTCTCTTGGCCCTTGTTGTGCCGAGTTCAGGCAGTATACAACGGAGCTGCCCGAAGCGTTCTGGGCGGAAAAAGATGAGAACAGCCATTTTAATTTTTGGCAGATAACCAGCAAACAATTACTAAGTTCCGGTCTGCTTCCAGCGCATCTGCGCATCTCGGGTATCTGTACCCTGTGTTCGAAGGCATACTTTTCCTACAGAAGGGCCGCAGGTACAGCGCAGGGTATTACCGGCCGCAATGCCGCAGTTATTTGTCTGTTGGGCGGCAGATCTGTAAATACATGATTTACTCTAGTTGCTTAAAGGCCGGCTGCTGGTCTGTTCAGCCGCTGTTGAATGAGAGAGCATTGTTATGCGAATACTGTTGATTGAAGACGATACCAAGATAGCCTCTTTTATCGAACGGGGATTGCGGGAGGCCGGATTTGGCGTTGATGTCTGCTATGATGGCCACGACGGGCTCAATCACGCCCTGGATTCGATCTATGATGCGGCGATTGTTGATCTGATGCTGCCCCGGCTCGATGGTTTGTCGGTTATTGAGCGTTTACGCAGCGACGGGGTACATACCCCGGTGCTTATTCTCAGCGCCAGGCAGTCCGTTGATGATCGGATCGCAGGCCTGCAGCGGGGCGGTGATGATTATATGGTCAAGCCCTTTTCCTTTAGTGAGCTTCTTGCCAGGATTCAGGCTCTTATTCGCAGGGATAAGAAAAATACTCAACCGATGACCCTCGAGGTTGGTGGCCTGGTGATGGATCTGTTGAGACACGAGGTCTTTCGAGATGGGACACGAGTCGATCTCCCGGTAAAGGAATATGCCCTGCTTGAGTACATGATGCGCCATCCCGGGATTGTCATTTCCAAAACGTCGATACTTGAACACGTCTATGATTATTCCTTTGATCCGCAGACCAATGTAGTTGATGTCCTGGTTTGCCGTCTGCGTAACAAGATTGATAAGGATTTTCCTGAAAAGATGATCCATACTGTGCGGGGTGTGGGCTATGTTCTTAAGGGTTGAGCGGGCTGATTTCTCCTGGTCCCGCTCGAGGAAGGCTCTGCCTGTTTTTTGCCTGTTGTTTCTCGGTACCTTGCTCGTGGCCCTCTCTTTTGTGCTCGGTTGCAGGCACTATCTGCAGACAATTGAGAGAGATGCCGCCAACCGCCTGCTTGATAGCTACCTGCAGGTCCTCCGTTCGCCTGCCGATATCTTTGATAATCACCTGACGCGGCGTCTGCCATTGCCGGAAAATGTTGTCTTTGTCCGTGTGCTCTGGCAGCAGGAAGAGTTTCTGGTCATAAACGATAGTTCCGGGCAGATGATCGACTTTAAGCATCTGGCGGAGATCTCTGCGCAGACCTCTGGCGTCTGGTTGAAGATCTCCGAGTCGTCTGGCCGCTCGCCTTCTATCCTCTCTGTTGCTACAAGACCACTTGCCCGTGGAAACCTGATACAGCTGGCCAAAGATGCCAGGACCAGTTCTGCCCTGTATCAGAAGATAGTCCGCAATACCTTGCTGCTTACCTCTGTCGGCGGCCTGCTGTTTTGGTTGTTGTCCATTCTTCTGGTGAAGGCCGCTGTACACCCCCTTCTTAAGACCAGAAATCAGATCGCTCGTCTGGCATCCGATGCTGATGCGGGGCTTTTGCCAGAGACGGGCAATGGCGCCGAGCTTGATTCTTTTCACCGAGAGATTAACCGTCTGGTCGAGCGAAATCGCCGGCTTGTTCAAGAGATGCAGGATTCCCTCGACAATGTGGCCCATGATCTGCGTACGCCAATGACCAGACTGCGTTCTGTCGCTGAATATGGCCTGCAGCCCGACTCGGATACCGAACGGCTGCGGGAAGCACTGGCCGATTGTCTTGAGGAGTCGGAACGGGTATTGGCGATGCTCAGGATTATGATGAGTGTTGCCGAGGCAGAGTCTGGTACCATGCACCTGGAGATCGTGGATTGCGATCTCCATGCCAGTCTTTGCGATGTGATAAGCCTGTATGAGTATGTCGCTGAAGAAAAAGACATCACTGTTTCTCTTGAGAATGTCAGCCGAATCTCGATAAGACTTGATGCAACCCGTATTGCTCAGGTCTGGGCGAATCTCCTTGATAATGCCATTAAGTACGGTCGTTTGGGAGGCTGGGTAAAAATAGAGGTCAGGGTGGCGGACAAGACGTTGACTGTTCGTTTTTCTGACAATGGGCAGGGTATCTCCAAGGCCGAACAGCATAAAATATGGGAACGCCTGTACCGGGGAGATCGCAGCCGTTCGGAAAAGGGACTTGGGCTGGGGCTGAACTATGTTCGAGCAGTGGTTGCGGCCCACGGCGGTTCAGTCTCGGTGCAGAGTGTTTTACATGAAGGCAGCAGTTTTCTGGTCACCCTGCCGCTGTAGAGGGGATGTTGCTGAAATCACAGACCAATGGAAAATGGTCTGAGAGGCGGATGTGAGGAATGAAGAAATTGTCAATCTTTATCCCCGGGCTGTGCAGGATAAAATCAATCTGTCTCTTGGGGGCATGGCTGGGATGTGAGGGGGTGTTGGCCAGATTGGCGTTGTGCAGGCCGGTCGCCGCAAGAAACAGATTCAGCTCCTTGCTGCCCCAGAATGTGTTAAAATCGCCGGCGATAATGACCTCCTTCTCTGTCTTTTTCACCAGAGAATGCAGCTGGTCAAGCTGGTCTTGGCGGTGCCTGAACTTTATCGAAAGATGGACAATGAAAAGGGCGACAGAACCCAGATCGGTTTGAATGACCAGACGCTTGAGGCCTTTTTCGAAATAGTGAAAACGGCAAGCTTCGACGTCTTTTTTGGTGAGAAGAGCGTTTGCCTGTTGTTTGAGAACGGGTACCTTGCAGGCAAAAGATTTGTCCGGATATTTGGGTTCCGCAACGAGATGGTAGCCAAGGGTATCCGCGATAATCTGTCCCTGACAGAGATGGTTTGTCCTGTAAGAACCGGTATCAACCTCTACCAGGGCGATGACGTCAGGGTTCACCGAGCCGATGAAATCGAGGATTTTCTGAAAATTCCCCCTGCTGTTCTTGAAGAAGCCGGCATAGGGCAGAGGAAGGTGGTAGCCGTTTTTATGCCCGGTTCCGTAACGTATATTGTAGAGGAGAAGTCGCATGGTCCTATCTGTTGTCTGTTCTCTTGCTGTAGGGCACTACTATACCAGACAAGGTCCGGCAAACAAAGGATTCATTCGCTCTTGTCTGGGCAACGTATCTGAACGGTTTCTCGCTATGAGACTCCACTCTCTTTGAAGAGAGATTTGCCACAGCCGTTGTTTCGTTTTATAGTTGGCTGCAGATTTTGTCTCGAGACTATTGATGAACAGGTTGGAAGAGAAGATGAGAATAACTATTGGAACGAGAAAGAGCCTGCTTGCCATGTGGCAGGCCAATACGGTGGCGGCCGCTCTTGAGGCAGCCGGGATACAGACCCGCATACAGGCTATGCAGACCCTTGGAGACCGCGTTTTAGACCGCTCGATTGCCAAGATTGGCGGGAAGGGTGTCTTTACCGCCGAGCTCGAAGAGCAGCTCAGCGCAGGGCTTGTCGATATTGCGGTACACAGCGCCAAGGATATGCAATCGGTCCTGCCCGAAGGCTTTGCGCTTATTGCCTTTACCGAGCGGGAAAAGGTCAACGATGTCCTTGTTGGCAAGATGGGGCAGGTGTCGCTGGAGGATTCGGCGAATCCCTTGACCGTCGGGACGTCTTCGGTGCGCCGGCGGGCCTTTCTCAACAACTATTATCCTCATATCAAGGTCGTAGATATGCGGGGAAATCTGCAGACCAGGATTCGCAAGATGCAACGGGGCGACTGCGATGCCCTGTTGCTGGCCTATGCCGGTGTGAAACGTATGGGCTACGAAGAGATGATCGTTCACCAGTTTGACGTGGAGAGATTTACCCCTCCTGTGGGGCAGGGATGTATTGCCATCGAGGCCGCCACAAATCTTGACAGAGAGAAGTACAAAATGATTCGGGATTGTCTCAACAGGTCTGACTCTGAGACCTGTCTCCTCGCGGAACGGGCCTTTTTGCGGAAACTGGAGGGCGGTTGCAGTATTCCGGCATTTGCTTACGCCAGCCTCGATTCGCAAAAGAACGAGCTGACCCTGAGTGCGGGGCTTGCCAGCCTTGACGGCAAGAAGATCTTACGAAAAGTCGTCAGTGGACCGGCTGAAAGCTCCGAGGCCCTGGGTGCTGAGGTTGGAGACTTTGTGTTGAGCCACGGAGGTAGGGCGCTACTCGAGGAGATCCGTCGCTTCCAGAGCGGAGCGTAGACCGGCAGAGCGTTTTCCCTTTTCCAGCCGGTTTGGCTCTCGGTTACCAACGGATATCCTTGTCAGGGTATTTTTGTCAACAGGGGATGTCCCATCTCCCGGCGCTGCTCTACGTAAGATTCGGCAACCTTTCTTGCGATATTGCGGATTCGGGCGATATAGCGGGTACGCTCATTGACGCTGATCGCCTTTCGGGCATCGAGCAGGTTGAAGGTATGCGAGCATTTCAGGCAGTAATCGTAGGCCGGCAGTAGCAGTTTCTTGGCAACCAGTTTGAGTGCCTCTTCTTCATAACTATCGAAAAAAAATAATAATTTTTCGACATTGGCCTCTTCAAAATTGAAGGTTGAAAACTCTACCTCCGCCTGGTGGAAGATATCTCCGTAGCTCACCTTGTCATTCCACTGTATGTCATAGACGCTTTCGACACCCTGCAGATACATGGCTATTCTTTCCAGACCATAGGTGATTTCCACCGTCGTCGGGTGTAACTCGATGGAACCGGCATGCTGAAAGTAGGTAAACTGGGTGATTTCCATGCCGTCCAGCCATATTTCCCAGCCAAGACCCGAGGCACCGAGGGTTGGAGATTCCCAGTCATCCTCGACAAAGCGGATATCGTGGTCAAGCAGGTCGAGTCCGAAGCGTTTCAGACTTTCCAGATACATCTCCTGGATATTGGCCGGCGATGGTTTGATGACCACCTGATATTGATAGTAGTGCTGCAGGCGGTTGGGATTATCACCGTAACGCCCATCCGTCGGTCTGCGCGAGGGCTGCGGGTACGCGGCACGCCAAGGCTCAGGGCCAAGGGCACGGAGCAGGGTTGCGGGATGGAAGGTGCCGGCACCGACTTCGTTGTCATAGGGCTGCTGGATCAGACAGCCTTGATCTGCCCAATAGGTGCTGAGTTCGAATATGATATCCTGAAAATACATGTGTTGTCCCTTTTCACTGGCCGAGCCTGTTTATCGCCTGGTTTGCAGACAGGGGGGTTGTGTCCCGAAACCCTGCGTTTCATGTTCCGTTGTGGCTGGCAGGCTATCTGCTCCAGCCATACTGGTGCCTGATGCCAGAAAGATTTTTGACCCGTCGGGATACTGGCCAGGCGCATACCGGATACTTATAACTGCTATATTGACTTTTGTCTATGGGTACATCATTATACCCCGCTGGTGATCCTTGTTGCAGATAGGAAGCTCGTAAAATCAGTATATTTACACCCTGTAAAAGTGTTTTTTCAGAAGTCTCTTTCAGTCCAAAGATCCCAGACTGAGGGTTTTGGGGGGAGGTCAATCATGTCAGATGCCGGAGAAGAGAGAGCAAGAATTGCAGAAATTCTCAAAGAGTCGGTATCCGTTGCCATTGTCGGGCTTTCTCCGAAGGAGAGCAGACCGAGCAATATTGTCGGAGCCTATCTGCTCGAACAGGGTTTTCGTATCTACCCGGTAAACCCGGGACAGAAGCAGATTTTCGGCCTGCCCTGTTATCCTGATCTTGCCTCTCTGCCCGGCCCTGTTGATATTGTCGATATCTTTCGTAAACCGGATGATGTCCTCCGCCTGGTTGAACAGCTGGTGGCAATGCGCTGGCTGCCCAAAATGGTCTGGATGCAGAAGGGGATTGTGCATCAGGAGGCTGCCGCCCTTGCCAGAAGGCACGGCATGTTCGTTGTTATGGATCGTTGTATAAAAATTGACCACGAGGGTTTGCTGTAGGCCTTTGGTCTGGCCTTATGCCCAAAACAATACCGTAGCACCAACACTGTCTGCGCTACAACCTTGTACAGGCCCTGGCTTTTCTGAGGTTTTTTCGTTGTTGTTTTTCTGGTGATTTCTATGGAACCAAAAACATTGCGCATTCGTGGAGCCCGGATGCACAATTTAAAAAATATAGATGTTGATCTGCCGAGAAATCAGCTTGTTGTTTTTACCGGTCTCTCGGGCTCTGGAAAGTCCACTCTTGCCTTTGACACCCTGTACGCCGAGGGGCAGCGTCGCTATGTCGAATCTCTGTCAACCTATGCCCGCCAGTTTCTCGGGCAGATGGACAAGCCGGACGTTGATTCTCTGGAGGGACTGTCTCCTGCGGTATCGATCGAGCAGAAAACCACGGCGAAAAATCCTCGCTCGACCGTTGGTACGGTAACCGAGATATACGACCATCTGCGATTGCTGTTTGCCCGTTGTGGCAGGCCCCATTGCTACAAATGCGGCAATGAAATTCAGGCGCAGTCTATTGAGGATATGGTCAGTTCGCTTATGCAGCTTCCGGAAGGCAAGCGGCTGATGATTATGGCCCCTCTGGTGACGGAGAGAAAGGGGCGTCATGAACAGCTGCTCACACGGATTCGACGTCTGGGCTTTGTACGTCTGAGAGTCGACGGAGAAATTCTCCATGCCGATGATATCACAGCCCTGGAAAAAAATAAAAAGCATACCATTGAGGTCGTTGTTGACCGCCTGGTGATGAAGACCTCTCTACGGCGTCGTCTTGCCGATTCTGTCTCTGCTGCGGTCAGATTGACCGAGGGCTTTTTGCTGGTACATTTCCCTGAAGACGGCAGGGATCTCCTGTTCAGTGAGCATGCCGCCTGCCACAGTTGCGGGATTTCACTTCCCGCTCTGACAACGCAGCTGTTTTCCTTTAATAATCCGTTGGGGGCCTGTGAGAAGTGCAGCGGTTTGGGTGTAATACAGTTTTTTGATGCCGACCTGGTTGTCCCCGATAGGTCGCTTTCTCTTCGCGAAGGGGCCATCGTTCCCTGGGGCTGGCGCAGGGAAGAGTCATACTACGGGCATATGCTCGAGTCGGTGGCCAAACATTATGGTGTCTCCCTTGACACCCCGTTTACGCAACTGCCTGAGGAGGTACAAAAGACCTTTCTCTATGGCTCCGGGGGGGAGGAGATTACCTTCCGTTATCGTAAGGGGCGTCGGATTAGCTCGGCGGTAAAACCCTTTGAAGGGGTGCTTCCACAGCTTCACCGACGGTTTCATGAAACACAGTCGGCGATGATTCGTGAAGAGCTTGGCAAGTATATGAACGAGCAGCCCTGCCATATCTGTTCTGGAGCTCGACTGAAAAAAGAGGCCCTGGCGGTCAAGATCGGCCCCTTTTCTGTATACGATCTGACCACCTTGTCGATTGCCCGTTTATTAAAGACGATTCAACAGCTTCCCTTCAACGCGCGTGAGAAAACGATAGGTGAGTCAATCATCAAAGAGATCGTCGAACGTCTGTCTTTTCTCGACGATGTCGGGCTGGGCTATCTGAACCTTGCCCGGCGTGCCGGAACCTTATCGGGGGGGGAGGCCCAGCGGATCCGACTGGCCTCTCAGATTGGGGCGCGGCTCGCCGGGGTTCTCTACATCCTCGATGAACCGTCTATTGGCCTGCACCAGCGCGATAATCAAAAGCTGATCAATACCCTCCTGGGGCTGCGTGATCTGGGCAACAGTGTTATTGTTGTCGAACACGATACCGATACCATCCTGGCGGCGGATTATGTGCTTGATATGGGGCCGGGTGCTGGTATCCACGGTGGAGAGGTCGTTTATGCCGGCAGAACCAAAGGCCTGTTAGAGTGCCAGAAGTCTGAGACCGGAGCCTATCTGTCGGCAAGAAAGCGTATTTCATTTCCGGAAAAGCGGAGGAAGATCTATGCCGGCAATACAAAAAAACTGCAGTTGAAGAACTGTACGGTCAACAACCTCAAGGAGATCTCCGTTTCCTTTCCCCTGGGAACCATGACCTGTGTTACCGGCGTCTCTGGTTCCGGAAAAAGTTCTCTGGTTATGGAGACCCTGTTCCCTCTGGCCAGGGCCGGGGTGCGAAAAGGAGGCAAACGCTATCGGGAAGGCGGTACCTCGATCGATGGACTACAGCAGATAGACAAGATTATTGATATCGATCAGAGTCCGATCGGCCGGACTCCGCGCTCTAATCCGGCAACCTATACCGGAGTCTTTTCCCCGATTCGTGATCTGTTTGCCCGTCTGCCGGAGTCCCGTTCCAGGGGCTATAAGCCGGGACGTTTTAGCTTTAACGTCAAAGGGGGAAGATGTGAGGCCTGTGAAGGCGAGGGTGTGAACAGAATTGCGATGCATTTTCTTCCCGATATCTATGTCGAATGTGATACCTGTGATGGAAAGCGCTACAACAGTGATACCCTGGAGATTCGTTATAAGAATAAAAATATCTACGAAGTCCTCGGTATGACGGTCGAAGAGGCCCTCTCTTTTTTTGAGCATATTCCGGCTATAAAAAACCGATTGCAGACCCTCTACGATGTCGGGCTTGCTTACATCTCTTTGGGACAGTCGTCGGTGACCCTGTCCGGTGGCGAGGCCCAGCGTATCAAACTGGCCAAGGAACTCTCAAAAAGAAGCAGCGGCAAGGGTCTTTATATTCTTGATGAACCAACGACAGGGCTGCATCCGGCCGATATCCAGCATCTTCTCAACGTTCTGAACCGTCTTGTCGATCAGGGAAATACCGTGGTTGTGATTGAGCATAATCTGGATGTTATAAAAACCGCCGACTGGGTCATAGATATAGGCCCCGAGGGTGGAGATGGTGGCGGAGAAATTGTTGCGGTCGGCTGTCCCGAAGATATTGCCAAGTCGACAAATTCGTATACAGGGATTTTTTTAACGGAGATTTTTGCTCGATAAAGGAAGCTAAACAATGTTTACTGTGGTTTTCCTGGTGAAAGATGTTACTCTACCCCTTCGTATAAAAATCCTATCTATCAAACCTTAGTAAAGAGGACAATTATGGCTGAAAGTACAGAAAACGCAAATGCGGCTCGTCCACAGTTTCGTATGCAGAAGATGTATATCAAGGATCTATCCTTTGAAAACCCGAATGCTCCAAGTGTCTTTACCGAACATCAGGGGGAGCCAAAGGTTGATGTGAATCTGAAACTCGGCAACAAAAAGATAGACGAAGAACATTGGGAAGTGACGCTTGCGGTGCAGGCAAAGGTCTTGGCAAAAAAAGACGATAAGGTTTTGTTTATTCTTGAGATCGAGCATGCCGGCGTCTTTATGATGAAGAATATCCCTGAGGAACATCTGTCGACGCTTCTCGGGATTGATTGTCCGACACTGCTCTTTCCTTTTACGCGGCAGATCGTCAGTCAGGTTTCCGTTGATGGCGGTTTTATTCCGTTTCTTATGGAACCTGTTAACTTTATGGCCCTTTTTCAAAATGCCAAGAAGAACAAGGAAAACAAGGACAGCAAGAAAGACAGCTAGGAAAGCGGCTTCTTTTGGGAAGCGAGGGAGTCGTGCAAAAGGCTGTGTATCCTTGAGATACACAGCCTTTTTTTCGTGCAGATCTGAAATTCAGCCCTTTATGGATCCATAACGAATCCGGGATATTGTTTTCTACAACCCATAGGCGACAAAGTTATCCATCAGGGTTGAGACGCCTTTTTCGATAGCCAGGTTAAAGAGGGTATCATACTGGTTGTCAGCCAATATTGATTCCGGAGAGACAAGCACCCTGATTCTGTTGGACCAGACCATGGCACCGGTTGATGCCTCTTGAACCCATATCCGCAGCTGAACTGCGGCCTGAACCTCGCGACCGCTTGTATGGAGAGCTTTTCCGACGCCGTATCCGCTCGTCATCCAGACAACAGCATTTGGGGTGTTTTGAGCGAGCCCAAAAATGGTGTCATTGTCATTGAAGGGCCAGTTTGCGAAATTGTGAGCGATGGTTCCGGCGAGGAGGGCCCCGGTCAGGCTTTCGTTACGTTCATCGTAGGCCTCAGAGCTGGCAAATCCGTTGAGGAGCCTGTTTGCTCCACCGTTGATAAAAGGCAGGAGCCCTTTTTTCCAAGGGGCCCAGTTTGTTTCATCCCGGGTTTTGAACTCAAGGATACGCCCCCGGATCACATAATCAGCCTCAAAGTGCCGACCTATTTTTGCCACTGTTTGGGTTGTCAGTCCGTGGCTACCCGGAGAGGGTTGTTGTTCACCGGCCTCACTTTCGACCATCCCCTTATATCTCTGGATCTCCTGTTTCATTGACAGAGACCAGTCATTGTCAAGTTCGTTTGCAAGCGATCTGGTATTTGCTTGTTCATAGGAGGAGAGACGAATAACATCTTCACCAACAAGATAGTCAAAAACGTCTTCCTGGACTGGGAGACCAAAACCATAGCCGATCAGCTTGTCGGTAAGCGCCTCCGTGATGATCATGTTCCTGCGACGGGCAGATTCCAGGTTGCCCTGCGAGTAGTCGGCAAAAGGAAGAATCACGACACTTTTTCCTGCACCGGGGGCGTTTGCAGAAGGTACCTGTGTGTTGTGCAGTGTTTCAACAACCGTCTGTCCACAACCAGACAAGGCCAACGCCAAGGTGCCGATGATCACAGATTTCAGCCTCTTCATTTTTATCTCCCTGCTCAAAATTGTTCTTTGCATAAACTATTCTACCTCAGATAATTCTCGGGCGTAAGAGAATGATCAATTCACGTTTGATGTGTTTTTTATTTTCAAAGCCAAACATATATTTCAAGAGAGGGATATCTCCCAAGAGCGGTGCGAACTCACCCTTATTTTTTATGGCATCGCTGATCAGACCTCCAACGACGAGCATTTCACCGTCCTTTACCTTGACAATCGTTGACATCTCCCGAACGTTAATAATCGGCAGTCCTACCGTCCCGCCTAGATTGCCGACGTCCCTGTACTCAATAGGTTCGAGCAGTTCAGAGGTCACAGGAACCAGGTTCATGATAATCTCATTGTCGTTGAGAACGGTTGCTGTAAGCGCCATTCCGACTCCAGACAAGATGCGATCCGTCTCGACCGTGTAGGTGACAATACCTGTATCCGTATCAATTTTAGACTCGATAGAGTCAATGTAAGTGACGTTTCGGCCGACCGTGATAAGGGATGGCTGGCCGTTCATTACACTGAGCTTTGGATTGGAAAGTATCTTGGCATCACCCTGCTCGTTCAAGGCATTGAGAAAGACATCAAAGACCTTTGAATTCATTGAAATGTTGGATATGAACTGTCCGGGGTTGATAGCCCTGAAGTAAGTACTTCTGTCCGGGCTGTTGTAAACAACGTCTCCTACAACATCATCATTCTTAAAGACAAAGGGATACACCTGGCCGCCAGCGCCAAAGCCGAGGGTTCCGGAGAGGTTGAAGTCCTTGAGTACGCTGGACCAGTTTATTCCGATAGAAGACTCGTTGTTCAGCTGAACCTCGATAATCTTGGCCTCGATAGAGATCTGCTTGTAGAGGGTTTTTTTCAGTGTGGCAATGTATTCCTCGACCTTTTCCAACACCGGACGCGGAGCGGTGACCGTTATGATCCCAACCGGTTTGTCGATCAGAAAATACCCCTTGTTCCCCTCGGGTTCTTCTCGGTCTTTTTCTTTTGCGGCAGCAGCTTTCTCTTGCTGTTTTTCTTGTTGTTTTTTACCATTTTCGGCATCTTCCTCATCGCTGTCTACGATGTCTTCAGTAGTTAGCACCTCATCCTGCCGGTATGACCAGGTATCCATTATGTTTTGCAGGTTGAGCCTGATGCTCTCCCAGATATCAAATTTATTATCCACGCTGTCGAGGCGGATCGTTCCATCGACGTTGTTTGATGACTCTTCATTGCCGAGCAGATTACCTCCGGTCTGGGTGGTAAAATCCTGCTTGGTAAAGGGCATGGCAATATGAAAACGCCTGGTTTCCTTATATTTGACAACAATCGTGTTGCCCTGCATCTCATGAAAATAATCTACCTGGCGGAGCATATTGTCCAGGGATTCAAAGAAGTCATCGTTGGCATTGATATCGACATCAACGAGGACGTCCTTGTCAACGTCACTGGCCCAGGAAACGTTCATCCTCTTTAAGGCGGCCAGTCTTTTGACAATATCCCACAGGGGCTGTGGCCCCCGGGTGGAGGTAATTCTGGCACCAACCTTTACCTTGTTTTCTTCGATCTTCCCGAGGTCTTCATCGTCCTGCTTTTTGATAACGTAGCCGGCAGTCTGGTATTTGACCGGTAAGGCGACAGCAGCAGGTGCGGCAGTTTGTCGCTCTTCCTGAAAATTGCTGGCTGACTCCTGAACCATCGCTGGTGAATCCCCATCCTTAACCGTCTCGTGGGTGCAGGAGGTAATGGAAAGCAAGAGTAGCAAGAAGCTACAGGAAAGGGAGATATGCTTGATCGACGTCATAACAACCTCTTGGACTGAAATTTTGGAAAATGAATCTGTCATGTCTCTTAGTAAAGGCTTTCTGTGGACAATCGCCCTTGAATGTATTTTTTCAAATCAGGCCTGAGCTGGAAACCTGAATTGAGGAGGGCCCCATATTGCTTGGCAGCCTCAGCCCTGTTTCCCGTTGCGTCATAGATACGGGCCATTGCGACCATTGTGTCAACCGTTTCACCGTAGATGGTGTTATACTTCTCGAGCAGCTTGAGAGCGGACTGCCACTGACCGTTGTTTTCACTGAAGGCCGCGTAACTCAACAGGGCCTCTTTCATTGGAGGACTGCCGCTGACACTCTGGGCAAAGTACTCTTTTGCCTCGGCAAGATTCTGCATATTGGCCGATCCTATAGCCGCATGCAGGGCGGCCTGGGTATTTCCGGGATCTTTTTCCAGCGCCTTGCGGGCAAAGAAGAGGGCCTTTGCGTTCATACCAAGATTTACCAGGTAGATGCCCGAGATCCTGTTGGCAATGGATTCATTGTCTGGCCAGAGCTCCAGGGCCTTGGTGTAGAGCAACACCGCGTCTTCGAAATTTTCTTGTCTCTCCAGTTTTTGGGCCTTGAGCATAAGATCCTTGGCTTCGACGACGGCCGGAGACTGGTTGACTGTCTTTTCAATAATCAGAGACTCCTGCTCTATAATATCCAGATCTGCCTCAAAGGCCAGGTTATCTTCAGCTCTGGTCGGCCAGATAAACTCTTTTTCTGCCGGATAAATAACAAGCGTATTGAAGCGTTCTTCCTTTTTGAGTCCCATCAGGTTCAGGATAATATCCAGGGCAAAATCCCAGGGAACGTCCGAGAGAGCCAGAGTGAGAACTCCGGAGACCTCTTCATCGACAATGATATTGAGATCACTGATTTCCCGAAACAGACGAAAAACATTGTGGATGTCAATCTTATAGAAGTCGACGCTAATACGCTTTTTCTTGTAGCCAGAGTAGGAAAAGTCTTCAGCGAGCGTATCCGCTTTCGCCTTGGTTTTTTTCATCAAGATCTCGGGATCCTGGCTCAGGAGCTGTTCGGAGGAATCTATCAGTTGGAGGAGAGTCCCGTCCTCCTGGCTTGCTTTGCGAGAGCTTTTTTTGCCGCTGGCTGGGGAAGTTCCAGATTCGTCAATGACAACGCTCAACCCTTTTGGAGAGGTCGCGACGGTGTAGTTGAAAAGCTCTGTTCCGGCAGAGTCAAAAACGATTCGAGCCCCTTTACCCCGTGGGGCAACCCGTATCTTGTCAAGTTTTGTGCCGATCAGTTTTTCTCTTGTCAACTCATTTATTGCAACGTCGTCAATATCGATAAACATTCGTGGAGGAGTGTTTACACCGCTTCCCGCTTTACCGACGGTGTAATCAACCACCGGGCCGTTTGAGACGATGGTGACAGTCGTGCTGTTCGGGGTACTGCTGACTTCAAAATCGGTAAGCGACCGTAGCCCTGCCGGTGTCTTTTTCCGCGTAACAGCCTTGTTGCTTCCCGGAGCTATAGATATCTTCAGATTATTCTCGAGCAACTCAACCTTGTAATCGTGGGTGTCCACTACGGTGAATACAAGACGTTTGACTGCTGGGACCCGCTCCTTGAGATTTTCAATGACCAGAGAACAGAATGTGTTCTCTGGGACAAGCATGGTCTGATCGGTAACGCCTGGCGCTAGAGCAACATCGACAATGTCAACTACGACCCTGAATGGCGCAAACCGTTCTGAAACTGTGTACGCGGGGCGATTCTTCCCGTAAATGGTATAGTCCAGGGTATTTGCCGTGAGCGAAGCATTAACATCAAAAACGTCGTAGGATACAGCTGCCGCAGATTCTGCAAAGTGAAGTTGCACTGTGGATAATATGCAAAATGCTAAAAAAACAGCTGTCTTGGGTTTTGCGAGCCATTTATGCATTTTCTATTCTTCTCCCTCTTTCTTGAGCTTCATCACTACCTCGGTAATGATTTTTTTACCTGCACGAGTTACGGCAGTCTCTTCAATCAGGACGCTGTTGAGTGCAATATCTTTCACAACCCCACGACGCCCAATCTTCGTACCTTTTGTCAAGACGTATCCTTTGCCGGCAACGTCCTGTACCATGGCAATGTTCTCTGAATCCCGCCTGAGCAGAGCAACCAGGGTAAGTTGACCAGGTTCAAAGAGTTGCATCCCGGTCAAAGGCTCTCCACTGTCAACGATCTCGTTCATATCGACATTGCTTGTCGCTGCTTTTTCCGAAATAAAGGGAACGAAAGGATCCTCCCTGTTTTCCATGGTATATTCAAAATCCGTTTCTTCAACCCATTTGTTCGAGTTTGCCTGTTCTGCTTCGGGATCTGTAGTTGCCGCTGCTTGGCTTGTAAGGCAGAATACAAACACACAGACCAGACAAAATTTTCCTGTAAAGATTGCCTTTGTGGCATGTCGTGTATCGGGCATAAGAAAACTCATATTATTTTTTTGGTTCTTTAGGCAGCGCGACATTTGTAAAGCGGTAGGTGACCAGTGTGCAATCAGATTTCAGCAACATCTCGCCACCTTCCTTTTTCGGGGATTTCATATCGATGTTGGTAACAGAGACTATCCTTTTCAGCTTGCTTACCTGATCAAAAAAGAAGCCCATATTGTGGTAGGGACCGCGAACATTTATCGTGATCGGTATCTCCGCATAAAAATCCTTGGGGACATCGGGTTTGGGTCGAAAGGTAAGAAAATCCAAGCCCGCGTTCCTTCCCAGAGAGGAGATATCCTTGAGCAGCTTAGGTATTTCACTCTCTTTGGGCAGAAGAACTGATTTTTCTTCGAATAGTATCTCTGCTTCAGCAAGCTCTCTCTCGAAGCGCTCCTTTTCGGCTGCCTTGATTTTGGCCTCCTGGATTTGACGCTTAAGCCGGTCTGTCTGATTGGTCAGGGCGGTTATCTGATCCGCCTTGTGCTGGTAGAAGGCAAAGTAGAATATGACCACAGGAAGCAGCAGCAACAATATTAAAATCGCGACCTTGTTCCTCTTTTCAAGGGGAATATATTTTTCGCTGATAAAGTTTGATATCGCAGTGTTATTTGTTTTCATACAATCATCTCAGAATATTTTCGATATCTTATTGGACCCGAGGGTTTTCTTGTTTTTCGGCAACCGGATAGGCTACGCTGCACGCGAGTTGATAGCTCTTAAGAGATTTTCCGGAGATAACCTTGAGAGAAGATGAAGAAAGAGTCACCCCCGTGACAAAAGGAGATTCCTTCAGTTTATCCATAAACTGAGCAATGGTCTGGTTATCAAGGGCTACACCTGAAAGCTTCAGGGAAGAGCCTTGTTGCTGCATTGAGGTGAGCCACATCCTCTTGTTATCAATTCTGTTGGCAACTTCATCGATCAGCCGCACCGTCAGAGAGGCGTCGGCACGAAGCTTGTCAATGACCTCGGCCTTCCTGGCCAGTTCCTGTTTGGCCTTTTTGAGTTTTTCTATCTTGCGAAGTGTTGCGTCGTAGGAGGCCTTTTCAGCAGTAAGTTGTTGTTGTTTGTTGTGCAGGGAGGAAATTTTCTGTACCTGCCGAAACCCTACCGCAGCCAAAATGGCGAGCAGTACAATGAAAATGCAGATACCCAAGGCTATCTCCTTTCGTGCCTTGGCCATTCTTTTAAGTTGCCTTACTGGCAGCAGATTGATCTTTAACATATCCTCGCCTTAAGATGGGTTAAATAATTGACGGCCTGAGTGCTATTCCCGCCGCGATTGCCATTTCTGGAGCAATGCTCTTGAGATATGCCGGATTAATTTTCTTCGGATTAAAGGTCATTTTGGCAAAGGGATCGAACAGGTCTACCTTTAGTTCCGTTTCTTGCACCAGAAAATCGACAAGGCCTGTGACCTTGGCACCTCCCCCGCTGAGGATAAGGCGTTGAAGGGGTTGTGATGGATGGTTGGAATGGTAGAGGTCAATGGCTTTTTTTATCTCCAGCACCCATTGGGTACAGGTCGTCGTATATATGTCCTGTATCTCTTGTTGTCTGTCACCAGCCGGAACCGCCCCCAGCTTCAGGCTTTCGGCTTCATCAAAGTCGATATCAAAGACATTTTGCAGCTGATCGGTCAGCTGTCTGCTTCCAACAATGATATCTCTGGCGACAACAGATATGCCTCGTGAAAGAATGTTTATGTTCATCTTGGCGGCACCGATATCGACGAGTGCGATACTCTCATTTTTCTCAAAATTGTACTCGTAGATGTTTTCCAGCGCAAAACCGTCAATATCGACAAGTACCGGATTGAGATTTAACGACTTGAGCATCTCCAGGTAATCGTCAACAATCTCCTTTTTTGCCGCAACCAGCATAACGTCAGTTCTCTCCGCATTCCCCGAGCCTGTTTTCAGGTCATGGAAATCCAGATAGACATCTTCGAGGTCAAAGGGAATATACTGGTCGACCTCGGAGAGGATATGTTCTTCCATCTCTTCTTCTTCCATAACAGGCAGATTGACCTTCTTGACGATGACCGAATAGCCGGATATAGAAAAACCAACATTTTTATTTTTAATCTTCAGATTCTTGAACAGATCAGAGATAACCTCTCCGACAATTTCCGGTTCGTGGAGGGTTCCATCATCGACAGCCCCATCGGGCAGGACATTGCTTCCCACGGCAAGGATGGCGTAGCCTTTTGACACCTGTTTGAGCTGGCATACCTTAACGGCATGGGAGCCGATATCAATTCCAACGACAAGATCATTATGCGACGCGAACGGAAAATTCATGTGAGTAATAACGAAAAAGTTAGAGTAAATTGAGTCATCCCAACAGACTGTAGCAAAGTACTAAATACCACCATTTCTGAACACACACAAACAATTATGCACCCAAGTCCATATTTTTGTCAAGAAAAACAGAGTGATCTTTACAAAGAAGTCTTCTTTTTTTGCAGTAAATGATAGGTAAGTGAAAACTATTTTGGCTGTATCTTGCTTAAAGTGCTGTTGTTTTTTCTTTTTTTCCCCCTGCTTGCTATGGGCTGTAAATAATGTTTCGTGGGATGAGCATCCTCCTTGTAATTAAGGATCAATTCAAGTAGTTTGCACCTCATCTAGGATAGGCTGGAAGTTGCCTTAGGTTTATTTTTACACCCTTATTGAGTCTTGGCAAGTTTTGCAGCTTCTGAGAATCAATTGTGACACTGGCGTAAACGAGAGAGGTGGATCTTGACGGGAAAGAAAAAAGCAAAATTTAATTTTAGAGAAATGGCTGAGGCGTTGCTCATTGCCGCAGCATTGGCGCTGTTTATTCGCACCTTTGTTTTCCAGGCCTTTAAAATACCTTCCGGGTCGATGTTGCCCACTCTGCTTGTTGGAGATCATTTGCTGGTCAACAAATTTATATATGGGGTGAAGATCCCTTTTACAGGAGAGACCCTGATTCCAATTGTTGATCCAGCAAAGGGCGATATCGTTGTCTTCAGGTTTCCCAAGGACCCCTCTCTTGATTATATAAAGAGGGTTGTTGCTACCCCCGGAGACACGTTGGAAATCCGTAACAAAAAGGTGTTCGTCAATGGAAGGCCGGTTGAAGATGCGCATGCTGCCTTTACGACCTCCGAAATTCTCGATGCCCAAATAAGTCCACGTGATAACTTTGGGCCTGTACTGGTTCCCGAGAACCGGATTTTTGTTATGGGAGATAATAGAGACAACAGCTATGACAGCCGGTTTTGGGGCTTTGTCGATTATAAGGATGTGCTGGGCAAGGCCATGATTCTTTACTGGTCCTGGGATATTGATGAGGATCTGTTTTCATTCGGGCGGTTGGCCTCCATTCGCTGGAGCCGAATAGGTGATCTCATTCATTGATACTGCGCAGGCAATTGCTCGGGCCGTTTTGTCTTTCTGGTTCTGATCTTGCAGAATGCAGACGACTATGAGCTGCTCTATCAGTGTCAGTTTGGTTTGAGGCTATAAGCTTTTTGTCTCTGCCAGAGGCAGATGTTTTTTGTACCGTTTACGATGAATTTTCTTCCCTCCCAGCTGATATATTTCTTTCAGAATAAAACCACCCGTAAGAATCTGGTGCTGCTGGCCAGGTTTATCTGTTTTATCCTGCTCATAATCCTGTTGTATTCGATACTCTTTCATCTGCTTATGCTCTATGAAGGAAGGGATTATAGCTGGGTCACCGGCATGTACTGGACCCTCACGGTTATGTCGACGCTTGGCTTTGGCGATATTACCTTCCATACCGATCTTGGATTGCTGTTTACACTTCTGGTTCTCTCATCGGGGATCATCCTGTTGCTTATCCTTTTACCCTTTACCTTTATTCAGTTTTTTTATGCGCCCTGGCTGGAGGCCCAGTCAAAAATACGCACTCCCCGGGAACTGCCGGAAGACACCAAGGGTCATATTATCATTACAAATCTTGATCCAATAACAGAGAAACTTGTCGGCAAGCTGAACAGCAGAAATTATGACTATGTCCTGGTTGTTGATGAGTTGCAGCGGGCCGTGGAGTTGTACGATGAAGGCTATAAGGTTGTGGTCGGTTCCCCGGATGATCCGGAGACATACCAGCGTCTGAGGGTCGAGAATGCCGCTCTGGTTGTTGCCACCAAAGATGATATGATAAATACCTCGATTGCCTTTACCGTACGGGAACTGACCACTGATGTCCCCGTTGTGACCAGCGCTGACCATGTTAATTCCTTGGATATCCTTCAATATCCAGGGAATATGCATATCTTCCAGTTTGCCAATATGCTGGGACGCGAACTGGGAAAGCGGACCTTCGGTCTTGGCCGTTCGGTCAATATTGTCAGCCGTTTTGATGACCTGCATATTGCAGAAATACACGCAACACAGACCTCTCTTGCCGGAAGAAATATCTTTGATCTGCAGGTTCGTTCAGCAACCGGTGCGACAATAATTGGTCTTTGGGAACAGGGGCGTTTTGAGGTTCCGAGCGCCGCAACGACGATCGGCACACGGACCCTGCTTCTTCTCGCCGGTACAGAAAAACAGATTGATGCCTTTGAACAGAGATACGCCCTGCCGCAGGAGAGTATTTCAGAAAAAGAGGCCGTTGTTATCCTCGGAGGCGGTCGGGTTGGGCTGGCTGCGGCCGACGTCCTTGATGAGTACGAAATCCCCTATCGGGTAGTCGATAAAAAGCCCAGGTTAACAAGGAACCTCGGAGACCGCTTTGTCTGCGGGGATGCCGCAGACATCGACGTACTTGAAGAGGCCGGTGTTATGGCCGCCAAGACCGTAATCATTACCTCGCATGATGATGCGGTGAATATTTATCTTGCCTTTTACTGCCGGCAGCTTCGGGCAGATATCCAGATCATTAGTCGGGCAACCCATGTTCGCAGCGTCTCAAAGCTGCATATGGCCGGTGCCGATCTTGTTATGTCCTATGCGTCGATGGGGGCAAACAGGATTATCAATATCCTTAAATCTGATGAAATCACCATGTTTACCGAAGGCCTCAATGTCTTTAGCTGTATTGTTCCATCAGGTCTTGTGGGCAAAAATCTTATGCAAAGCTCTATACGTGAATCAACGGATTGTTCGGTTATTGCCCTGCAAACCCGGAGCGGTCTTGTTGTCGGGCCAGATCCGGCAGTTCCTTTCGAAAAAGGAGACGAGATCATTCTCATCGGTGTTGCCGAGGCAGAGAAAAGGTTTTTGCAGCTCTATAAATCCTTGAAATGAATTACTCAAAGCTTCGGAAGAGCGCTGAGTCTTCTGGAGACGACAAGCAGACCGTCCGACCCGTTTACGGGAAGATTGCTGAATAATCGAATAACCACTTTCCTCTCCGAGCCTTTGAAGAGCAAGAAAATCCGGTTTAGAGGCTGGGATGTTTGGTTATCTTTGCCTTGGATTCCTGGTGCCTGAGCCATGCGGAAAGAAGCTGCTGTTGTTTAAGGCCTATAATCCTGGCCCTGTAGTCATCACGCTCCTGGCTTTCTGTGGGCATAGCGGGGATAGTTTTTTCAGCCAGAGAATATACATAGTAAGCGCCTCCTGCCTGTCCGGGCTCTGAAGCAAGCGGAGTCTGCGGGGTAAGGAGAAAGACCTCCTCTCTCAGACTCGCTGGAAAACCTCCTGAATCCTGCCGGTTATGCATGAGTTTCCCGGATTGTTTGAGTGTGTAATTCCCTGTTTGGGCTGCGGCTGGTAAACCTTCTGACTTTGCCTGCTCAATGAGCTCTTTTGCGGCTTTTTCTGCCATTTCACTGGCCTTCGCCGCCTTGTAGTCGGTTGCGAGTTTCTCTTTGATCTTCTCAAAATCGGCTGGTTGCGGTGCTCTGGTATCCTTTATCAGAAAGATCGCATAACCGGTACCGCCCTTGATCAACGAACTGAGGTCACCCTTGTTGAGCGCAAAAATCTTCTCAACAAAGACCGGGTCCTGTTCAAGGGCTGGGGGCGGATTGTCTCGGTCGAAAAAGGGGCTTGTCTGTATTGACGCCTGTGGATTTTCTTGGAGGTATTTGTCAAGGCTGCCCGCACTGATGATGCCTTCGTAGGCCTGGTTTGCCAGCTGGAAGGTGAGATTCGCTGCCTCTTTTTTCTGTAATGTGGCGACAATCGTTTCTTCTGAATCCTCGAGGCTCTTCTGGCTGGCAGGTACAATATTTTTGAGCTGGATGATATGGTAACCAAGCCTGGTTTTTACGACATCGCTAATGTCTCCGTTCTGCATGTTAAAGAGGGCTTCTTCAAATCCGGGCAGGTCCGTTTGTCCGCGTGAAATAAAGCCAAGTTGTCCTCCATTCTCCTTGCCGGGGGCCTCTGAGTACAGTTTTGCCAGTTCCGAAAAATCCTTGCCAGCTCTGGCTTGAGCCAGGACTTCGGCCGCTTTTTCTGCCTGCTGTCGGTGAACGGCTTCTGGATCTTCCGCGGAGGCCTTAAAGACAATATGTGCCGCTTCACGCCGCTCCGGTACCGCAAAAAGCTGCTGATTTTCCTGATAATAGTTTTGTACCTGTGCCGGATCTATCTCGATCCTTTTTGCAACATCTTCGAAGAGGAAGCTCAGGTATTCAATCTTGACCTGTGGTTTGCTCTGGTAATTGTCCTGTACCGTTGTAAACCACTGCGCCAGATCGTCCTCCTGCACCGTAACCGAATCCAGGTAGTCTGACGGCTCAAAGACCACATAGTCAGCTACGGCCGTCTCGTTGATCAGCCCATAGATTTCATCTATCTCAATCTGAGTTGCGGTGGATGCGAAACTGCCAATATCTCTTTCTCCAAGCTGGAGAAGAGCGTCCTGTCGCATTGACTTTTCAAACTGTGTCGGGGTCTTGCCAATACGGGCAAGAAGTTCTTTGTAGATCCCCATGTCAAAGATACCGTCTTTTTGGAACTGCGCCATAGCTTCGATGGTCTGGCGTATTGTGCTGGCACCGACATGGATCCCCATCTCTCGGGCACCCTGGCGCAGAAGGCTTGCCTGAATAAGCCGTCTGATCGTCTGTTGTTTAATACCCAGGGCCTCTGCGAGCTCTTTATTAAAGCTGTCGCCAAACTGTCTGCTGTAGTTTTCGTAGGTTTGGTCGTAGGCCTTCTGAAATTCATGAAACGATATGACCTCGTCATTGACCGTCAGCGCCGCCTGCCTGTTTCCCGAGAGGTTGGAGCCGACCCCCCAAAAGACAAAAACCAGAACGATGACAACAACGACAAATTGAATAAGGGGAGACTGGGCTTTTCTACGTAGTATTTGCAGCATAAAAATGTACTGTGTTGGTGAGTGAAAATAGAGATCGTTCTCCGTTGCTTGCCTTGATCGGTAACTATTGAACAAGATTTCCCTGCAACGCGTTGACAGGGGATCTCCTGTTTACAAAGACAGGAATGCGCCTGCCCTGGCTTTCAATAACGTGTTCGATTTACCCTTTCTTTTGTTCTACTGCAAGGAAAAATAGCCCCTTCTCTTGCAGAGTCACGGATAAAGCGGCAGGTGAGAAAGTTTCTTGGCTGGAAATTGAGATTGTCGTATCGTATTTTGCTGGAAAGCGTATGTCCAAGAGGGAAAAGAAAAAGCGTGAATTCAAGGTTCCCTTGACTTGACAAAGTAATTCCCCTATAGTATTAAGCCCTCATTAGCTTTTGCATTGAAAAGGTGAGAGGTAAAAAATCATATTCTAAGGAGGTTTGTAATGCCAACACTTGAGCACAACGGAAGTTCTTTCGAGGTCGACGAAGATGGGTTCCTGCTGAACGGAGACGATTTTAACGACGACTGGGTTGACTATGTTAAGGGTGTAGAAGGTATCTCTGAAATGACCGATGAGCATCAGAAGGTTATTGATGCCCTTCAGGAGTATTACAAGAAGAACGGTATTGCTCCGATGGTACGTATCCTTTCCAAAACAACCGGTTTCCCTTTGAAAAGAATCTATGAATTGTTCCCGTCAGGACCTGGCAAGGGAGCATGTAAAATGGCTGGTCTGCCAAAACCGACTGGCTGTGTATAGTTAATCGAATATTTTTGCTTTATCGGGGGCGCATACCAGCAGGGTATGCGCCTTTTTTGTTTGCGTTCTTCAATCCCCTCTTTATTGTCGGAGCCGGGCGTCTATTACGCTCTTACGCCAATATCGGCCCGTTAAACAATAATGCAGCCCTGAGGAGGTTTCTACTTCTTATCTTCTTTGTTTGCAGGTTGTTGTTGGGGGCGGACTGGTTCTGGACTGCCGCCTTTTTTTGCGACCTTGATTTCACCCTCAAGCAGGGCTCCAGGCTCGACGGTAAGGCTTTCTGTTTCAATCTTGCCTTTGATGGAACAGCCCTTTCTCGCTGTAAGCATGCCTGCGGTCGCATTGCCGTCCAGTTCGCCCTGGCAGTTAAAAGAGACAACACTGACGTCTCCTTTGATTTTTCCGGTTTCACTGAGGATAAGATGTTCGCCTTCTATGTCCCCGGTGACCGTTCCGTCTATTCTGACCTTGCCCTTGAAGCGTATTTCTCCACTGACGGTCATTCCTCCGTCTATGATCGAAGAGATGGTTTGACTTTCCACTTTTTTCATTTCCTGTTCGGCATCTATTGTCTTGGTAAACATACCCATATTTTACTCCGGTTAAAGATCTTTCTCATCTACCTCAGAAGCCTACTGGCCTTTACAAATTTTATCGGATTGATTGTTTTTCCGTTTCGGCTCACCTCGTAATGCAGATGTGAGCCTGTTGATCTGCCAGTATTGCCAATTTCTCCGAGAACCTGTCCCCGTTGTATCTTATCTCCTCTGCGGACATTGTAACTGTGCAGGTGGGAAAAGGAGGTGTAGAAACCGTTGCCATGGCGTATTTTGACGTATTTGCCATGGTTACAATACCTCTGGGCCATAACCACGACACCGTCTGCGGTTGCCCGCACCTTCTGGCCTCGTTTTCCCCGAAAATCTAATCCTGTGTGAAAGGCTTTCTGGTGATTTATAGGGTCGATTCTCTTCCCGTACTTTGAGCTTATCGATCCTGGCACTGGAGGTCCCAGCGGCAGATGGTTGAGTGTCTGCAGATAGCTGTCAACGCGGTTCAGCAGTTCGGTTTGTCTCTCTTCATAGGGAACAAATGGTCCACCGCTGCTTGCCTTTTCTGTGGCCTCCTCCCGTGGAATTTTTATCCCCAGGGAGGCGAAAACCTTTTCTATGAGCTGTGCCCGGTTAGAAAGCTCTCCCACCGCATTTGCCATAAGAAGTTTTTTTTCTTCGCGAAAGGTCTCCGCCTGGGTCTGGTTATCTTCGAGAAGACTGGCTATTTGCAGGTTGAGTGCGTCCTGCTGCTCCTGGTGTATTCTCTTTTGTTCTGCGATTTCTTCAAGGGCTCTATCCCTTTCCTGGCGGAGTTCTGCGATCTCCGTGGAAGAGATATACTCCCTGCCGAGAAAGAAGAGAGAGTAAACGGATATTGTTGTAAGAGAGAGCAGGGCAATACAGGAGAAAAAAACAATACCTTGTAGTTTGGGGCGTGAGCAGAGGAACTTGATGTCTTTGCCTCGTTCGTCTGCTACGATAATGTGGAGTCGGTCGTCCATAGAATTGTCTTGGTCTCGATATGATAGCCTGACAACGATGTTTTGTAGCACCCGCTGCCACTGATCTTTTGTCAGGAAATCATTGTGTGATCTTGATGTGAGGGCTGCAAAAAAGACAGAATCCTTACTGTCTGGTTTGTTTTTATACCCGGGAAGAGGTATTACTTCAACGTTAAATGATATTTTCATGTGGAAAGCGCATTTTTTTCTCTTTGTTCCTTTTCACGTTTTGCTATGATTCGGGTCTTGCTTCTGGGGAGAATGATCTCCCCTTTTCGCTAAACAGTTTCGTCTGATTGTCTATGTCTCAGTTTCTTGCCTGTACATCCATTGCCAAAGCCTTTGCTGCCCAAAAACTTTTTGAAGGTATTGACCTTGTTCTCCACGCTGGAGATAAGCTGGGTGTCATTGGGCCGAATGGTTCTGGAAAATCGACCTTTCTGAAGATCCTTTGTGGGCTGGAAGAGGCCGATGACGGCCAGATTATCCGCAGGAAAAATCTGCGGATTGGCTATCTCGCTCAGGCGGATCTGTTTGATGAATCTCAGGGGATATTTGAAAATCTCCTCAATAGCCTGGATGGAGAGGCTTTCGAAGAGCAGGAAAAATACGTCCTGGTGCAGACGATTCTCAGTCGTGCTCAGTTTACAGACACAGAGAAAGCCGTGGCCGAGCTTTCTGGCGGCTGGAAAAAACGTCTGGCCATCTGTCGTGCCATTCTGGCAAGGCCTGATCTTCTTGTGCTCGATGAGCCAACAAATCATCTTGATATTGCCGGTATTCTCTGGCTTGAGGGCATCCTGAACAGCCCTGTCGGTCCCGCCGCCTGTATCCTGGTGAGTCACGACCGCTGCTTTTGGGAAAATTGTACGAACAGGGTGGTTGAGCTGTCTTCACTGTATCCGCGAGGAACCCTCCAGGTTCAGGGAAATTATGCAAGATTTCTTGAGATGCGCCAACGGTTTCTCGACGGCCAGTTGGCCGAGGAGTCCCAGCTTGCCAATAAGGCCAGAAGAGAGATCGAGTGGCTGCGCAGGGGGCCAAAGGCCCGCTCGACAAAGGCAAAATTCAGAATTGATCAGGCGCACAGGCTGACAAACTCGCTTGCCGAGGTCAAGGCGAGAAATCGGGCCCTCTCCAGGGTGCAGATCGATTTTGCAGACACAGGAAGAAAGAGCAAACTGCTCCTGGAGGCGCGGGGAATCTCCAAGGCGTATGCAGATCGGGTACTCTTTCAACATCTTGATCTCAGGCTTTCTCCGGGAGAGCGTCTTGGCATTCTTGGGAACAACGGCTGTGGAAAATCGACGCTGATGAACATTCTGGCAGGGGCCGGGCGGCAGACAGGGTTGCGGCCGGATGAGGGGGAGATACGGACCGCCGATAATCTGCAAATTGTCAGTTTTGAGCAAAACCGTGCCGCTCTTGATACCGGGATAAGTCTGCGGCGAGCCCTTGCCCCGGAAGGTGATTCTGTTGTGTTCAGGGGGCAACTATTGCATGTGGTTTCCTGGGCTGGCAGGTTCCTGTTTCGTCCGGAGCAACTGGAGACCCCTGTGGCACGTCTTTCCGGTGGAGAGCAGGCGAGGATTCTGATTGCCAATTTGATGCGGACTCCGGCTGATGTTCTGTTGCTCGATGAACCGACAAACGACCTTGATATCACCTCGTTGACCGTTCTGGAAGAGAGTTTGCTGGACTTTCCCGGAGCCCTCGTGCTGGTGAGCCATGATCGGTGTCTGCTCGATCGTGTTTGTCAGCGTTTCTTGGGCTTTGGGGGAAGATCAGGTGTCTCCTTTTATGCCGATTATCGACAATGGCTTGCCGATCTTCCCGCCGCCGTTTCGGAGAAACAGGTTGCAAAAAAACGCCATTTGCCTGAAAAAACTCCGCCACAAAAAGGTCGTTTATCGTATATGGACCAGCGGCAATACGATAGAATTGAAGATGATATCAGCACCGCAGAGGCAGAGGTGGATCTATTGCAGGAGCAGATGCAGCGTCCGGAGGTTGCAGCTGATAGAGAAAAATTATCGGCCTGCTGGACAGAGCTTGCAGCGGCCGAGGCCCGGGTGGAGGCCCTCTATGAACGCTGGGCAGAGCTTGAAGAGCAGCGTAAACAGCGGTAGAACGTTTTGTCCATCGTCACTTTGCCTTTCGCTGCAGCATGTCTACTTTCGGCCGCACTTACAGCGAAGATTGGGCTTGTCCTGATTTGGAATGTCTGGGCGTTGGCTATCTTGTGTGCCCCGGCATTGTCTCGGATCAACAGGCAGAGAAGCTTTTTACATATATCTTTGTGGAGCGATGAATATGGATCTTAGCGCAGAACAACAGCAGATTCTTGAGCGGGCAGGTTTTGTCTTTGCCGCGCTGACTCCCGGTGAGTTTTTCTCGATCGCAAGCCAGGAGCTCCCGGCCACCGGGCTTACCGATGATCGCCTGGTCGAGTTTCTCACCGCAGCGAACCTTCTCTATCGTGCCGGGAGTCCGGTGATATCTGATCGTGTCTATGATTCTTTTTTTCTCGGCGAACTGAAAAAAAGGGAGCCCGGGCATCCTTTTCTGCATTCCGTTGAGCCCGAGTCGCTTGTCGACACAAAAACCATTCCTCTTCCCGAGCGTATGCTGTCAACGGACAAGGCCTACGATCTTGATGCGATACAGCGCTGGGGAAAGAGGATCGAGAAGGCGGCGGGAGACTGCGGTCTTGACTTTCAGTGGCTGCTGTTCCGAGGGACCCCAAAACTTGACGGCTTTGCCGCCTACGATGATGGTAAAAAACTCTATACCCGTGGTGATGGACGCAGGGGCACCGATATATCCAGGGTCTTTGTCAGGGGGTTGCAGGTGGCCAATGCTGCGCCGCGGGGAAAGGGTCCTGGTGAGATTGTGGTCAGTAAATCCTATTTTGCCGAACATCTGAGCGCATTTTTTGAGAATTCGAGAAATTTCCAGGCAAGTCTTATCAAGGAAAAAGAACTTGAGGAGCCGGCAGCCCGGGCCCTGAAGCTTGGCAAGGCTGTCTTCTATCCATTCAGCGAACTGCCCTTTTGGCAGGGAACTTGGAGGGAGCTGACTGGAGATTTCGATGCCGTTGTCGATGGCTTATGGAGAAGGGTCGACTATGATATTGACGGGGTTGTCTTTGAGATCGTCGATCCGGCTATCAAGAAAAAGATGGGCGCAACCCGGCACCATCACAGATGGCAGATTGCCTATAAAAAAAATACCGATACGGCCGAGGTCCGAGTGCTGTCTGTGATTGCCCAGACCTCTCGTTCGGGAAGGGTAAACCCGGTTTTGGAGGTTGAGCCGGTGAAGTTGAGCGGTGCTCTTATCAGGCGTGTCACTGCCCATCACTATGCCTTGGTAAAGGAAAAGGGCATAGGGGCGGGGAGTCGCATTCGTATCTCACGTTCGGGTGAGGTTATCCCAAAAATTGAAGATGTCCTTACCGCCGTCAACCCCACTCTTCCCTCTTTCTGCCCGAGTTGTCATTCTTCGCTGGTCTGGGAGGGGGAGTATCTTGTCTGTGTCAATGGTATCGATTGTGCGGCACAGAAAATGAACAGCCTCGAACATTTCTTTCGCTTACTCGGCAATGTTGACGGCTTTGGTCCATCGACCATTGCCAAATTTTACGAAGGCGGCATCCGCAGTCTTGTCGAGATATACGCCATAGAAAAAGAGGATGCCGTAGCCCTTGGCTTTGGCCCCAAACAGTCAGAGAACCTGGTCGCCCAGCTGCGGCGAAGCAGGGAGGAGGCCATAGAAGACTGGCGTTTTCTGGCGGCTTTCGGGGTACACCATCTGGGCATGGGAAACTGTGAAAAACTCCTGGGAGTATATCCCCTGGCGCAGGTTTTTTCGCTCTCCCGCGAGCAGTTTATCGAGATTGACGGCTTCAGCGAAAAGATTGCCGATACCGCGCTGCCTGGTCTGCAAAATATTGAGCCTGTTTTTAAGGCCTTGCTCGGTCTTGGTTTTAATCTTGTCGCCACGAAGCGAGAAAACGAGCCTGCCGTGGTTCCCACGCATCCTCTGTCGGGCAAGCGTGTTGTTTTTACCGGCACCATGCAGCACGGAAGCAGGGAAGAGATGACCAGACAGGCCAAGGCTTACGGGATGAAGGTCGGCAGCAGCATCACCGGACGAACCGATCTTTTGGTATGCGGTGAGAAGGTGGGTGGCAGTAAACTGGCAAAGGCGAAAAAACTGCAGGTCGAGATCCTCTCTGAAAAAGACTATTTAAATCGAATAGTTCAAAAGTGAGATTAAAAAAGAATCAGGACCTGTGGTAATACAAACCGAGCCTGTCTGAAAAAATCTTTTTCAATATTCAAGCCACTGAGATGGGGATGCCATTTATCGATGGTGGCATTGATCTCTTTCCAGGCAACCGCAATGAAGGCTAAAGGAAATCCGTAGAAAAGATGTTGCCTTGGCTTCCGAAAAACCTTGCCGATGAGAAGTCCAGGCTAAAGACGGCTTGCGATATCTTGCCCGAGGGGGAAATGGCCTTTCAGCAAATACTGACCCGACTGAAGAGTTCGATTTGTCTCTTCAGGTCGATCCCCGTCAACGTGACGTGGTGATCCCTGATTTGGATTTTACAAAAGTCCTACCCACGGAATGCAGCAGCTAAGTCTGCTCGATGGCTAGGTGATTTTCACGGGTGTATAAACGACAAAATGGGAAAGCAGGGGGCTCTGTCTATTTCATTGTACAACAAGCCGGTTTGGTGTTACATTGAGAACAGAGCGTCGGTCGATTGCTGCATCCCAAGTTGTCGATTTCAGATGATATGGGGATCATCAAAAGACGCACCGCAATTCGTATAGTTAATAAGTTTTGTTCTCTGAAAAAAGAGACCCTGTTGGGGCAATCTCTTTTGTTTACGCAGTTACTGTGCTGATACTGTTGGCTTGAATGCTGAGAAAATACGCCGGCATCTGAAATGTCAAGAGGCTAAAGAGCACCATCAGATAGCGGCCAGAAACGATTATTATAGATGGACAAGGAGGCAGACTTCGCCTCCTCAGGAGGCAAGAGACACTCATATCCCCCTTTGAGGGGTACACTCAATATCACCCCCTTCCGGGGGATTTTTTAACGAGGTCGAATGGATTTTCAATACTATTTTTCCCCCGATTCCTGGATACGCAGAAAAATAGAGCAAAACATATCTCCTTCTTCCGCTCTGGAGGGTGATCCTTTCGTTCTCTGGCAGGAGCGTATTCTTTATATAACCTGTTTCCTTGGTGTTTTTGTTGGCCCATTTGCACTGGTTCCTTCTGTCTGGTGGCTCTTTTTGCAGGAGGGATTAACGCATGTGATTATATTTGATATTGCCATTTATCTGTCGATTGTCGTTATCTTTTTGTGGAAGGGGCTCTCTCTTCGGGTCAGAGCTGCGTCCATCTTTTTTGTATGCTACGTATTGGGTACGATTCTGCTGATCAATCTCGGGCCTATGGGTGCCGGGTATATCTGGCTGCTGGGGGCTTCGATACTCATCAGTAATGTCTATAGCCTGAAGGCCGCATTGTACAGCCTCCTCTGTAATGTCGCGATATTGATGTGTATTGCCGGAGCGATTGCTGCAGACCAGCTCGAGTGGGCGCGTCAGCTCGAGAAACCTCTTCAGCTTTGGTTGGTGCTGGGCTCAAACTTTCTTATGGTAAATATTGTCGTTTCTATATTTTTTGCCTTGATATTAAAAAGTCTGCGGGAAACCTTCCAAAAAGAAAAACAGATGCGGATTGATCTTGAAGAAAGTGAAAATCGTCTGCGCGCTGTTTTTGATTCTGTCGAGAGTGTCTCTATTCAAGGGTATAATAAAGAAAGACAGGTTATTTACTGGAATAAGGCGAGTGAAAAGCTGTATGGCTATCGTGCCGAAGAGGTGATGGGGAGAAGACTTGAAGAGCTCATATTTTCTGAGGCGATGCGTAAGGATGCCGTTGCTGATATTCAGGCCTGGTATGAAGATGATATTGCAATTCCGGCGGCCGAACTGGAACTGAGGAATAAGTTTGCTGATGCGGTATATGTTTTTTCATCTCATGTCATGACGACCGATCGCAGGGGTGAAAAAACGATGTTCTGTATTGACATTGACCTTTCGCCGCTCAAACAAATTGAGAAGGAAAAAGTGCAGTATGAAGCTCAGTACCGGCAGGCTCAAAAGATGGAATCGATTGGTCGATTAGCCGGAGGTGTTGCCCATGACTTGAATAATCTGCTGGTGCCTGTGATAGGATATAGTGAAATGTTGGCAAATGACTCTTGTGAGGCCGATGCGAGGGCTAGGTTTCTCAACAATATTTATGAAGCGGGCTTGAAGGCACGTAACCTTGTCCGTCAGTTATTGGTCTTCAGCCGCAAGCAGCCAATCCAGATGAAGACGGTTGACCTGGTGGCTGTTGTTGCCGGTTTCGAAAAATTTATACGCCGCATCATTCAGGAGAATATCGATCTGCAGATGGTCGCAGAGGATACAGCAATGCCAATTTATGCCGACTCCAATCAGATAGAGCAGGTGCTGATGAATCTGTCGATCAATGCAGCTGACGCGATGCCGTCTGGTGGCAGGTTGATCGTTCGGGTAAAAAAAGAGGGCATAGATATGCCGAGAAAAATGATTCAGGGGGATCTGCCCGCCGGAGAGTACGCTGTGTTGTCAGTTGAGGACAGTGGTGTGGGCATGGATGATGAAACCCGCTTCAAAATTTTCGAGCCATTTTTTTCCACAAAAGGTACTGAAGGAACGGGTTTGGGCCTTGCTACAGTATATGGTATTGTCCAACAGCATGGTGGAAATATTGAGGTTACATCAGTCTTGGAAGAGGGGTCTGTGTTCACAGTGTATCTCCCCCTTCTTGACAATGAGGAAAAAGATGTTCAGGACGTGGCGGCAGATGACATAGAGTCATATGGCCAGGAGACCATTCTGCTCGTGGAGGATAATGAACATGTGAGAGAGCTGACAAGGGCGATTCTGCAGAGCCAGGGATACTCGGTCTTGTCGGCAAGAAATGGAGATGAGGCACTTGCCCTCATTCAGCGGGAAGGGGCTGTTGCTGACTTGCTGCTCGCCGATGTGATCATGCCGGAGATGAATGGCTCTGAGCTGTACCAGAAGGCGCTGGAGATATGCCCTGAATTAAAGGTAATGTATATGTCTGGGTACACTAATAACGTCATTTCTCAACACGGTATACTCGATCAAGGTCTCAACTTTATCAATAAACCATTCACCAAAAAAGAGCTGACAGCTAAAATCAGCAGTGTTTTGAGCGGGCAGAGGGGTAACGCATAAGCGAAGAAGAATCTGCATATGTTTTGACAACCTTTAATGCATTGCCTGTCTTTCCAGATATTTTTCTCCCTTGCTTTCTCTGCTGTACGGCCATCTCTGGGCCCTGGCAAAATGGATCCACAGCGGCCGGGCCATTCTTCTTATGGAGGGACGATGAAACAGCCAGACAGACAAACGGTTTCACGGCTTGAGGATCTTCCTAATGTTGGAGCGGCAATTGCAGACAGGCTTCGATTAATCGACATTGATCACCCAAAAAAATTGATGGGCAAGAACCCTCTGGACCTGTATCAGCAGCTTTGTACCGTATCGGGAGAAAGGCACGATCCTTGTGTGATTGATATCTTCATGTCTATTGTTCATTTTATGGAAGGCGGGGAATCGCTGCCATGGTGGGCGTTTACCGATCAGAGGAAGAAAGCGCTGAAAAGAGATGAAATGCAATGAAATCTGTCTGTAGGGTTGTACTATCTTGGTGATACCTACCCGATGTTATTCAGTGGCTTGGGGCTGATAAGCCGTCGCTTGGGATGCGCAAATTGCCCGTTTTACGGTTTGCCAGGCGGAACATTGTAGACAGTGAAGTTTTCGGCCTGTCTTGATGTAGAGTCCTCTCTTTTCCTTCCTGTTGTGCCAATTGTGCAAAAATTATCCTTTCCGTTCATTCTTTAATACAACACCAGCGTCTTCTCGAGCACATCTTGCAGGAATTCTTTCTTGATTATATTGTATATCTCTTTTTTTCTCTATTTTAATTCAATTACCTTCAAATTTATCTGGAATTTGATTGAAAAAAATCCCCTCCTGCTGCAGTGTATAGAACCTGTGTTTTCCACAAATTCTTAATATGTTTGCCTATCATAACTTTTCTTGGCGACACTTATGTTGTCGGGGATCTTTCTGTTTTGGATATATTTATCGTATTTATAAGGTTTTTTTTATAAGAGAGTTGCTTTCAGAGCTCAGAGATGGTAGCTTGGCTCTCTAACCTTAACGCACTGTTTGCACAGATGGGAACAAGCGAAGTCGTAAAGATATTTGGTTGTGGAAACGTTATCATGGGGGATGACGCCTTTGGTCCGTCGACTGTGGATATGGTAAATGCGACGTTGCATTTGCCGGAGAACATAGAGGCAATCGATGTCGGCACCTGTGTGCGGGAGTATCTTTTTGATTATCTTTTGATGGCGGAAGGGCGTCCAGACCGCATTATTCTCCTTGATGCGGTAGACTTTCCCGGGCGGAGGCCGGGAGAGGTCTTTGAGATTCGCCCGGATGAGATCCCGGCCAAAAAGATTCATGATTTCTCACTGCATCAGTTTCCCACCGTAAATTTATTGCAGGAGCTCGAACAGAACACCGGTATCCGGGTGCTGATCCTTGCCGGGCAGATTGCGTTTATTCCAGACGAGATCGCTCCGGGCCTGTCTCCTGCTATGACAGAAGCCGTAGCCAAGGCATGTGGAATGATAGCACAAATTCTATCTTTAAAGGTCAAGTGAGGTGATTTCCTATGATGTACGAATTTAAGGTCAGCCAGCTTGCAGAAGAGTTTGGGGTCCACAGAAATACCATAAGAAACTGGATAAACGCTGGCACCCTTCCAGCCAAGGAAGGTCCTGGAAAACGGTATCTTATGAAGTTTAGTGACTACCAGAAGCTCTGTGAGAAGTTTGGCAGGGAGGTGTACGTCGGTCCTTCCAACAATATCAGTCCCGAGGTCCTGGGAGCCCTTGAAGAGACCGATCTTGAGCCGCTGGCGGTGGAGGGCGTCAAGAGCGCTCTGGCCATCGATCCTTCCTGGGCGGACTCCTGTCTGACCTGCGGCACCTGCGCCAGTGCCTGTCCAATATCCGGAGTTGATGGGCTTGATCCGAGAAAGATCGTACGTATGGCTGTTCTGGGTATGGATGAGGAGTTGATCGACTCCAGCTGGCCCTGGAAATGTACGATGTGCGCAAAGTGTGAAGAGGCCTGCCCGGCGAATATCCAGATCGTTGCCCTGATGCGGAAAATCCGCCAGGAACGCCCACGGCCGAATGTCCCCGGCCCCATCCATAAAGGGGTTGCTATGTGCCTTGAGCGCGGGAACAATCTTGGTATCCCGAAGGATGATTTTGTCTTTCTCTGTGAGGATATTGGTCAAGAGCTTGCTGAGGAGGAGTGCCCCGGTTTTACAACCCCCATCGATGTGCATGGGGCCAGGGTCCTGGTTACGGTGAATTCCAAGGAACCCTTTGGTGAACCCGATGATATGAAGTGGTGGTGGAAGATCTTCTATGCCGTTGGCGAATCCTGGACCATCTCCAGTGAGAACTGGGAAGGTGTGAACTGGGGCCTGTTCTCCGGCGACGACGAGGCGATGAAGACCATTGTCGGCCGGATCGTTGACAATATGAGGCGGCTTAACTGCAAGGTGCTTCTCCTGCCTGAGTGAGGTCACGCCTATTTCGCAACCCGGTTCGGGTTGAACAAGTGGTATCCGGAAGCGCTCGAGGAGTTCAAGATCGTATCCGTCTTTGACCTGCTGCTCGAGTATATAGAAGAGGGGCGTATTCAGCTGGATAGATCGGTACATGATATGCCGGTTGCCTATCACGATCCCTGCAACTATGGGCGTAAGTCTCTGAAGGCCTTCGGTAAAGGGTATTTTGAAGAAGGCCGTGCCGTTACCAGGGCCTGCTGTGATGATTTCAGGGAATTGAATCCAAATCGTAAAAATGCCTACTGTTGTGGTGCGGGGGGCGGTGCCTGGGCAATGCCCTACTCCGATGAACGGGTTTTCTATGGTCGGAAAAAGGCCCGTCAGATCGTCGAATCCGGGGCCAAGCTGGTTGTCGCGCCCTGCCACAACTGCCGTGATCAGCTGATGAAATCCTTAAACAATGAGTATGACCTCGGTATTGAGGTGAAATACCTCTGGGAGCTTGTTGCCGACTCGCTGATCATTGCAAAGAAACAGTAGTTCTGGCTGCATTTCTTGCCTTGGCGTTGTTCGGGGAGGGGGCCACGAGGTTCATAGAAAATGAAAACGAATCAAAAGGAGATACCGGCTATGCTGGATACCAGAAAAGTAGGTTCAGTAATGGTTGTTGGAGGTGGTGTAACGGGGATGCAGGCTGCCCTGGATCTCGCCGATTCTGGATATTATGTGTATCTGGTTGAAAAGACTGGAGCCATCGGTGGTGCGATGGCCCAGCTTGACAAGACCTTTCCGACCAATGACTGCTCGATGTGAATCATCGCGCCAAAATTGGTAGAGTGCGGTCGGCACTTGAATATACAGTTGATGACTCTCAGTGAAGTCGTCAGGATAGATGGTGAAGCGGGTGATTTTACGGTAACGGTAAAAGAGTCACCACGCTATGTGGATGTTGACAAATGTATTGCCTGCGGGGCCTGTACCGAGAAATGTCCGAAGAAGGTGGATAGCGAGTACGATGCGGCAACCGGAAAGCGTAAGGCGATTTATGTGAAGTATGCCCAGGCAGTCCCGCTCAAGTATCAGATTGATCCGGATAACTGTATTCGTCTGAAAAAACCCAATGCCTGTGGTTTGTGTATCAAGGCCTGCGATGCCGGGGCTATTAACCACGATGATACCGAAAAGATGCACGAGATCAATGTCGGTGCCGTTGTGCTGGCCTCCGGCTTTGAGGCCTTTGACCCCAAGGAGGCCGGTGTCTGGGGTTATGGAACGAACCCCAATGTGATAACGGCCCTTCAGCTTGAACGCTATCTCTCTGCTTCCGGGCCCACCGAAGGGCATCTTGTCCGGCCGTCTGACGGTAAACCGGCGTACAAGATAGCCTTTCTGCAGTGTGTTGGCTCAAGGGATGAAAACCTCTGCGGCAATGGCTACTGCTCGTCGGTCTGCTGCATGTATGCGGTCAAAGAGGCGGTTATTGCCAAGGATCATGTTCCCGGGCTGCAGGCCACCGTTTTCTATATGGATATGCGGACCCATGGCAAGGAATTTGACCTCTATCTTGAGAGGGCCAGGTCGGAATCCGGTGTCCGTTTTGTCCGTTGCCGCGTAAACGGCGTCGAGACAGACGGTGTCGGAGGAGACTGCCGGCTGAGCTATGTCAACGAGGACGGCAGGCAGATTGAAGAGTTTTTCGATGTCGTTGTCCTCTCCGTCGGGCTGCAGACCCCGAAACACGTCCTTGAGCTTGCAGAGACCGCAGGCATCAGGATGACCGCCGACAATTTTGCCGCCTCATCTGATTTTGCGCCTGTCCAGGCCTCGCGCGAGGGTATCTTTGTCTGTGGGGCGATCACCGGTCCCAAGGATATTCCGCAGGCGGTGGTCGAAGGCTCGGCCGCGGCGGCAGCTGTCGCCGATCTGCTTGCCCCGGCCCGCCATTCTCTGACCTCTGAACCAACATTTCCGGAGGAAAAGGATATTGCCGGAGAAGAGCCGCGCATCGGTGTCTTTGTCTGTCATTGTGGTTCCAATATCGCCGGAGTCGTCGATGTCAAGGCGGTCGAAGAGTATGCCGCCAGCCTGCCGGATGTCGTCTATGTGGAGCGCAATCTTTTTTCCTGTTCCCAGGATACCCAGGATATGATTGCCAAGCGGATTCAGGAGCAGAACCTGAATCGGATTGTCATCGCTGCCTGTACCCCGCGTACCCATGAGCCTCTGTTTCGCGAGACGCTGAAGGCGGCAGGGCTGAACGAATACCTGGTTGAAATGGCCAATATCAGAAACCATAACTCCTGGGTACATTCCCTCAACCCTGATGCGGCGACGGCCAAGGCCAGGGATCTGGTACGAATGGCTGCGGCAAAGGTTACCTTTGGCAGCTCCTTACAACCTGTCTCCGTGCCGATTCATCAGAAATCCCTGGTCATTGGTGGTGGTGTGGCAGGTATGACAGCGGCTCTTAATCTTGCCGAACAGGGCTTTTCTGTCCATCTCGTCGAGCGCTCAGACCATCTTGGTGGTAACGCCCTGCTTCTCAAACATACCTGGGCCGGAGAGCATATTCCCACAAAGGTTGCCAAGCTTGTGGATCAGGTCGTTGGTAACGAAAAGATCACCTTGCATACCGAATCCAGGGTAACCGGTGTCGAGGGCTTTGTTGGAAATTTTCGTTCCAAGGTGACCGATAAAAACGGCAGGGTCGAGGTCATTGAGCATGGTGCGGGTGTCATAGCCACCGGCGGGGTCTCTTTTATTCCCCAGGAGTATGGCTATAACGCAATCCAGCGGGTGGTCACCTCAATACAGTTCGACAGGCTGTTTGATCTCAAGGAAAAACATGTCACAGGAGCCCGGCGTTTCGTCTTTATTCAATGCGTTGGTTCCCGTGAGGGTGAGCATATGTATTGCTCAAAAACCTGCTGTACCCATTCGGTACAGTCGGCCATTGAGCTGAAGAAAGAAAATCCAGAACGTAACGTCTATATCCTGTACCGGGATATGCGGACCTACGGCCAGCGCGAGGCCCTGTATAAACAGGCAAGAAAACTTGGTGTCATCTTTATCAACTACGAGCTGCACGGTAAGCCAAAGGTTGTCGAAGAGGGCGGTATTCTCAGCGTTGAGGTCTGGGATCATGTCTTGCATCGACCACTGAGGATAGAGTGTGATCTGGTTGTTCTTGCCACCGCTATCCGTCCGGCAGACGATGCCAGTGCCCTTGGCAAGCTGTACAAGGTGCCGGTTGACGGGCATGGCTTTTTTCAGGAGGCCCATGCCAAGCTGCGTCCGGTCGATTTTTCAACCGACGGTATGTTCGTTGCCGGGCTCGCCCACTATCCAAAACCGGTTGAAGAATCGGTGGCACAGGCCCTGGCCGCATCGTCGCGGGCCGCAACCCTGTTGTCAAAGACCTCGATCTCTCTGGATGCGGTCAAGGCTGCGGTCAATGAAGACAACTGTGATGGTTGTGCCCTCTGTGTTGATGTCTGTCCCTACGGGGCAATCACTCTTGCAGACAGGGGCGGTGAACCGGGTCAGCTTATCAGGGTGAATAAGGCCCAATGCAAGGGATGTGGTCTTTGTCAGGGCACCTGTCCGAAGCGGGGTGTCGCGGTGGCCGGATTTACGATGCAGCAGATGAGCGCCCAGATTCAGGCCGCGTTGGCAGCCTAACCGGATTTCCGGAGAATTTTTTGTCCTCAATGGCTTGCGAAGGGTCCTGGAATACTCGAATAATTGGAGAAGGAGGAGATCACATGAGTTTTGAGCCCAAAATTGTTGCCTTTTGCTGTAACTGGTGCTCCTATGCCGCGGCGGATCTGGCTGGTACAGCACGCATGCAGTATCCCCATAACGTACGGATTGTCAGGGTGATGTGTTCGGGTATGGTCCATCCTGAGTTTGTTATGGACGCTCTGGAACAGGGCGCAGACGGGGTAATGGTGCTCGGCTGACACCTCGGCGAATGTCATTACCTGGATGGTAATTATAAAGCGATGAATCGATCAAATATGATCGTCGAGCTGCTCGAGGATTTTGGCTATGAATCCGAAAGGTTCAGTCTCACCTGGGTCTCTTCAGCGGAGCCGGATAAGTTTGTTGAGGCGGTCACCGAGATGGTCGAGCAGATAAAAAAACTGGGACCGATTGCCAGCGCGGACGCTCAGGTTGCTTAGCAGGAGGGGAGTATGGGTGTAACTACAGCATTGGAGTGGTTGGGTTCCTGTTCGGGATGCGAGATCGCCATCCTGAATATCGGCGAAGACCTTGTGCCTATTATTACCGAGGCCCTTGACATCGTTCATGCCCCGGTGCTTATGGATCATAAGTATTTCGGTCAGTGCGGGGAGGGGGTAACCCTTACCATTCCGGACGCAGTGGTCGGTATTGTCACCGGCGGGGTCAGCAATCATGAGCATCTGGAGGTGCTCGAGGAGATGCGCGAAAGATGTCAGGTTCTTATCGCCCTCGGCACCTGCGCAACCCACGGGGGCATTCCGGCCCTTATGAATGGGCAGAATCTTGATGATGCCCTCTCCGGTATTTTCAGTACCGCTTCCACCGATGAAGATGCTGCTGTCCCTGATGTGGAGGTTCCCAAGCTCCTGGATCGTGTCTATGCGTGTGATGAGAAGGTGAAAGTTGATATGCAGTTGCCCGGTTGTCCGCCAAACCCGGCGATGATTGCCGAGGTTATTCTTTCGCTGCTCGAGCAGAGACCTCCTGCATTGCCGGGCAAGAGTGTCTGTGATACCTGTCCAACCAAAAGGGAAGGAAAGGGGGATCTCAAGACCGTAAAACGCTTTCTCACTAATGCCACATTCCAGGCGGATAAACCGGTTGATGAGATGCGCTGCCTGCTCGAGCAGGGATATCTCTGTATGGGGCCTGTTACAGCCGCCGGCTGTGCCAAGAGGGGAGCGCCCAGTTGTATCAGTGCCCGGGTTCCCTGCCGTGGCTGCTTTGGACCGGTACGAAAAGGTGGTAATCAGATGCTTGATATGATGAATGCCCTTGCCAGTAACGGTATTGATTTCAAAACAGTTGTCGATCGTCGGTCAATCTTACGCTTTTCCGGGGCCCATGGAAAATTACGACCGCTGAAAAAGAGGGCCGCAGCAGAGGAGGAATAACGATGGGAAAGGTATTGAATATAGCTCCGGTCTCCCGTATAGAAGGACATGCCAAGATAGCCATACATCTTGACGATGATGGCAATGTTGAGGATGCCTTCCTGCATATCCAGTCTCTGCGGGGGTTTGAAAAGTTTATCGAAGGCAGGCCTGCCGAGGAGGTGCCAAGAATCGTCAATCGAATTTGCGGTATCTGCCCCTGGATGCATCATCTTGCCTCGAACAAGGCTGTGGACGGTGCCTTTGGCGTGACTCCAACCGCCACCGGCTACAAGCTGCGGGAGATGTGTCAGGTCCTTGCCCATATCAACGACAAGATTCTGCATTTCTTCTTTCTTGCTGCCCCTGATTTTGTGCTCGGTCCGGATGCCGATTATTCGGTGCGTAACGTTATCGGTGTGGCCAAGGCGGCCCCTGAGCTGGCAACGCAGGTGGTGAAGATGCGGCAGCTCGGACAGATGATGCTCGACAGGTTTGCAGGCAAGGCCATTCATCCGATTGCAGGTGTTGTCGGCGGCTTTGCAAAACCAATGACCGAAACAGAGCGGCAGGAACTGCTCGAAGGGGCTCGAACCCTGCTCGATTTTTCTTGTTACGCGCTTGATTTTGCAAGAGAAAATGTCTTTGCAAAGTATATGGACGTGATCAGCGATCTTGGGGTTATCAAGACCGGTTTTTTGGGAACGGTGGATCGGGAGAGCGGCGCCCTGCGCCTGTACGACGGGAAGCTTCGTTTGATGAAGGCCGATGGCAGCTTCACCGATTTCGAAGGTGAGGAGTATCTGCAGTATCTCGGCGAGCATGTCGAGCCCTGGGGATATTCGAAAATGCCCTACGCCAAGAACTGGGATGAGGGCTTTGATATGGAACTCTCTGCCCCGAAAGGTATCTATCGGGCCAATACTCTTGCCAGGATCAATGTTTGTGACAATATTGCAACCCCGAAGGCAAACGCGGCCCTGCAGGCCTTTCGTGAGTCTTTTGGCCGCCCGGCCCAACAGACCCTTCTCTACCACTACGCCCGTCTGATCGAGATGCTCTATGCCTGTGAGCGCACCGTTGAGCTTCTTGAGTGGGAGGGGATCACCGACCCGAAGGTTCGTGCCAAGGCGGAGCCTCGTGCCGGGCATGGTATCGGTGTGGTCGAGGCCCCCCGCGGGACCCTGATCCATGACTACCATACCGATGACAACGGCTGTATTACCAAGGCAAATCTCATTGTCGGCACAACGCATAACATTGCCCCGATGAATATGAGTGTGAAGAGCGCCGCGACAACACTTATCCGCAACGGTGAATATAATGAGGGGTTGCTCAATCAGGTTGAGATGGCCGTGCGTGCCTATGATCCCTGAATGTCCTGCGCCACGCACCGCCTGGATGGTGGTGTTCCGGTAGCAATCTCCATTATTGACGCAAAGGGCAGGGAGATAGACAATATACGTAACTGATCTTGTCTCTTGTCCCTTCACCGGTGTATAACAGCGTATGATACATGTATTTTCGTAACAGACAGCAGAGAAAGGAGGTCTCCACATGTCAAAGACAGAAAGGATCAAAGTGAGAGCCGCAAATCCAAGTGGAGCCTGTGGTAAACTGGATCATATGACGGTTGATGAGCTCAAGGCCCGGGCCGTCGGAGATGAATTTGATGGTTCCTGTCCTGCCTGCGGCAAGTTTCATCTGACCCGTGAAGAGATAGAGCGTATTGAAAAAGAAAGGGTGGTGGATTCTTCGAGCTATCAGGAGATGAAGAAAAACGCAGAAGCCTAAAGGGGAGGATAGGCCTTGAACCCAGCCTTTTTTCATGGTAAGGCAAAAGCGGTTATAGGTAGATTCTCTGCAAGCAGAGAATCTATATCCGATGAGCTCTTCGCTGGGAGATGTTTTGCGGGAAGACCGTTGGGGCTTGACTGCCGGGCATTTCCAGGGGTTTTTCTCGCCTTCTGTCATTCCTTGTTTTGAGAGAGACTTCCGGCTGTCCAGTTTCAATTTGTCTGTGCCGATGCCCGGTTTTTTCTGGGCTGTAATGCATTGGAGAAAGAACTTGGGTTGTGATCTGGAACGTCAAAGGGCCTTATTGCGCGAGCTGCATCAGCTCGTCGATCGTCCGATGCGACTGATGGTGGTCTGCGGTACGCAGAACAGGGCCATCTTGAAGCATGGTCTGCGTGAAAAGTTTCCCCGTGAGCTGGAGCTTGTCGCCGGCCCGGGTTGCAGTGTCTGTGTTATGCCGGCCGGTCATATTGATGCTTTCGTGAAGATCGCGATGCAGCCCGGTGTGATTATGGCTGCCTGTGACGATATCCTGAAGGTGCCCGGCAGCAAGGACTCTCTCGGTTCGGCGATGAAAAAAGGCGCAAGGATCAGGAGTATCAACGCGCCGATGGACGCGCTTGATATAGCGCGTCGTGAGCCGGAGGCCACTGTGGTCTATCTTGCGGTCGGTTTTGAGGCCACTGCTCCAGGCGTTGCCGAGACCATACTGGAGGCTGCCAGCCTGGGAATCGAAAATTTTTGTGTCCTTCCCTCAATCCGGTTGCTGCCTCCGACCATCGATCTGTTGATGATGGATCCCGGGCTGAATATCCGGGGCGTTCTTTGCTCTGATCAGATCAACACCATTTCAGACACAGAAGCATATTCAGAACTTGCCAGGCGGCATAATCTTTCCTGCTATATTGCCGGTTTCGATATTGACGATATTCTCGGAGGAATTGTCAGTCTGGCTCGTCAAATCCGTAACGACGAGTCAGTTTTTGACGATACCTCGTCGTTTATCTATTCGTCGGCAGACAACCGCAAGGCAAGGAAGATGGTCTCGGAGGTCTTCTTCAAGGTGGATACTGACTGGCGGGGGCTTGGCACTATAGAAAAGAGCGGTTTCGTTATCCGTGATGAACTCTCACTCTTTGATGCGACAAAGCGTTTCAACGTGCGCTTTAAGGAGGGGGAAGAGTCCTGTATGTGCCAGTGTAATGCGATCATCTCAGGCAGGGAGCTGCCTCCGGACTGCCCTGCCTTTGGCATGGTCTGTACACCACAGACCCCTATCGGACCATGTATGATTTCCGATGAGGGGCTGTGTCATTCCTATTTTAAGTATGGTGTCCAGACCTCTTCCCGAGACTGAACAGTCGTCTTTGCTCTGCGAATTCTCGGAGCGGCCAGTATCTTATCGATCATGCAAGCAAAAAGCCTGTGAGAAATTTGGAGCAGACCCTGTTTTCTACATATGGCTGGCGTTGATAAGGATATGGCAGATGATCGAGGCCCCATAACCAAGGGCGATGACCGGTGTCCATTTAAGATGTGCATTAAAGGTGTACACACCCCTGGCCGAACCCATAAGGGCAACTCCAGCCGCCGAACCGATCGAGAGAAGACTCCCTCCCACGCCTGCCGTCAGTGTTACCAGCAGCCATTGTCCAAGTGACATATCCGGAAGCATGGTGAGAACGGCAAACATCACCGGTATATTATCAACGATGGCCGAGAGCAGACCAACCATCACGTTTGCCGTTGTCGCTCCGAGATCGTGGTAGAGAAACTGAGAGACCATGGCAAGGTAGCCAAACTGCGACAAGCCTCCGACACACAATATGACACCGTAAAAGAAAAGAAGGGTGTCCCACTCGGCGCGGGCAATTTTTTTAAACAGATCGAAGGGGTCTGGTTTGGAATAGGCCTGTTGGGCCAGTGGGTTATCGTCAACATCGTAGTTCCGATGCTCCTTTCTCTTAATATAGTAGGAGAAAAAGCCGAGGTAGCCGAGCCCCAGCATCATTCCGGTTGCCGGCGGTAGATGCAGATAATTATGAAAGGATACGGCGGTGGTAATGGTCAGCAGAAAGAGGAACATAATCCGCTTTGCGCCGATCTTGAGTACATACTGATCCTTACTCGGTCTTGGCGTTTTCTGGCTGATGAAAAAGTTCATGATCATCGCGGGAACCAGCCAGTTAACGAGAGATGGGATAAAAATGTGGAAGAATTCAGAAAACTGAACAAGTCCTTTTTGCCAGACCATCAGCGTCGTTATGTCGCCAAACGGAGAAAAGGCCCCTCCGGCGTTGGCAGCAACGACAATATTGATACAGGCCATAGAGACGAAAACCCTGTCTTTCCCGCCTACCGCCATTGCCACGGCACCCATCAACAGGGCCGTGGTCAGGTTGTCTGCAACCGGTGAAATGATAAAAGCGAGAAAGCCGGTTACCCAAAAAACGGTACGCAGCGAAAAACCTCTTGTGACAAGCCAGGAGCGCAGTGCCTGAAAGATGTTTCTTTCGTCCATCGCATTTATGTAGGTCATGGCAACGAGCAAGAAAAGAAACAGTTCTGCGTATTCCAGAAGGTTATGGCGGATGGCAAGTTCGGCATCGTGGGGTCTGCCCAGACTGTTGAAGGTGAGGGCCACGAAAACCCAAATGATTCCAGCCGCCAGCAGTACCGGCTTGGATTTTCGCAGATGAAGTCTTTCTTCAAATATAACAAGGGTGTACGCTGAGACAAAGAGCAACAGCGAAAGGATGCCAAAAAGGTTGTCGGTGAAATTGGTAGCCCCATGGCTGGCGGCGGCGGTTTCGTGCCCTCCGGCAGCACCGCTTGCCAGGGCAAATCCAGATGGGAGAAGTACGAAAAATAAGGGTATGAGTAGTTTTTTTATCATGGTTTTTTTCCTGTGCAAAATAAACAAACGGGGATAGAAAGATCTTTTGGCCATTTTTCCAACCCGCAGAATCGTATCTTCGGAAGGAGATCTTTGCCTGCGGCAGGGGCTGTCCTGCAGGCTGTGGTATTGATCAAATGCCTGAAAATTGAAGGCCTTATAGACGATCAACATGATCTTAACGAAGGTTTGAAAGCGCCAATATAACAGCAGTAGACTATTCTGGCAAGGTAACTACTTGTCCCCGGGGAAAAATCCGCAAAGAGAAAAGAAAATGCTCGAGAGATTTTTGGGAAAAATTTTTACCTTCTTAAGGTGCGAAAGATACGAACCGTACACAAAGTGATTCTGTTAAATCAAATAAAAACTGATAGTTAAATGCAAAAATGGGCTTGAAGCTATCATCGTTGGTTGTTGAAAATTCGCTTGATCTGGATCAATGTTTATTGTTTGTAACTTCTTTTTCTTCTTGCAGAAAGCCACCACAGCAGAGTCCCGGCGATAATACCGGCCACCCTGAACTGCCATATTGGAAAAAATGCGATAATGCCAGCCCCAATCAGTGATGCCCGCTGCAAAAGGTTCAACCTGGAGTTCAGATATCCGGCAAAACCGATCGACAGGAAATAGCCGGCGATAAAGGTTGAGACAATAACCCAGGCAATCTGCAGCAGCTCGCCCTGCATCAGCAGATTTGAATCATAAACAAAGGCGAAGGGCACGATAAATGCCACGACTCCTATACGCATCGCAGTCAAGGCAATTTTCATCGGATTGTCCTGTGCCACGGTTCCTGCGGCAAAGGCGGCCAGAGCAACCGGCGGCGTCATGTTGGACAGTACCGCAAAATAGAAAACAAACAGATGGGCATTCAGGGGCGGAAAATTATGGGCTGTCAATGAGCTTACCCCGAGAGCCGCAGCGATAATATAGGCTGAAGTCGTAGGCAGGCCCATGCCAAAGATAACCGCAAGGATGGCGATCAGAATAAGGGCCACAAAGCCATAGCTGGCACTTAAGGCTGCGATCACCGCACCGATCTTGAAACCGACACCGGTCAGGGCGATTGAACCGATGACAATCCCCGCTGAGGCACAGGCAATAGCGATGACCGGTACCGAATATCCGGCCATAATAAAGGCCTGGTATATCCTTTTCGGTCCCATTATATAGTCACGGTTAAACAGCGAGACTGCCCATGAAATAACAATGGCCACAAGTCCGGCAAGCATTGGTGTTCGGCCGCTGAGCAACGCGATCACCAGAACCAGAATGGGCAGCAGTAAAAAACTTCTTCGTAAAACGTCGCTCCAACGGGGAAGTTCCTCTTCCGCCAGACCGGTAAAACCGTCTCTTTTCGCGATAAAATGGATCATCATCAGCGCTGTGCCATAATAGAGAAGAGCGGGCAGCAGCGCGGCGATCATGATGATCTTGAATTCAAGTCCGAGATAGGCGCTCATCACAAAGGCTCCGGCACCCATAAGCGGCGGCATAAGCTGGCCGCCGGTGCTTGCCATGGTCTCTATACCGCCGGCAAGAAAGGGCTTGAAGCCAACCCGTTTCATCATCGGGATGGTAAAATTGCCGGTCGAATAGACATTTGCCACCGCAGAGCCTGAGATAGAGCCAAACAGGCAGGAGCTGATAACCGCAATCTTGGCAGGGCCACCAACCGATTTACCGGCAACCCTTGAAGAAAAAGCCATAAACCAGGGACCAACCCCGCTCACCTCAAGAAACGCCCCCAGAATAAGAAAGATGACCACATAGGTCGCAGATACACCGAGAGGAATGGAAAAAATACCATCAGTGGTCAAAAAGAGCGATTCAATAACCTCCCGCAGACTGAACGCCTCACCTTTCATCATCCCCGGAAAAAATTCGCCATATAACATGTAGATGGCAAAGAACGCACTGATAATGGTGAGCGGCCAGCCCAAAAGTCTGCGGGTTGCCTCGATGAGCAAAACCACCAGGATACAACCCAGAAAAAGCTGTGCGTTTGTTACCTCATCTATCTGGGACACCCGAAACAGGATCTCTTCTGCGTGTATGATGCCATAGATGCCAGGCGCGATGGCAAGCAGAGCCAGCAGCCAGTCATACCAAGGGATTCTGTTTTTGGGGGTGGTTTGGGAAAACGGCCAGTAGAGAAAGGCCAGTGGCAGCACCCAGGTCAGATGGATCAGCCTCTGCAGCCAGGCCTCCAGAACTCCAAAGGCAGCGGTATAGAGATGAAAAAGGATTCCGGACACAATCCAGACCGAAAGAGAGACTACCAAGGCTTTATTGTCAAATTTCCTCATAGATACAGTGAGATAAAAATATTTTCATTTTCTCTGCAGTGGAGGGAAAAGCCTCCGCCCGGCAGACGAAGGCTTCCACGAAAAACAGACTGAAGGCGCTATTTTTGCGACTCGAAATAGGCTTTTGCGGCCGGATGCATCGGCAATGTTTTGGAAACTGCGCTCTCTGCTCCAAAGGAGGAAAAGTCCTTGATCGTGTCGGTCAGTTCACCCTTTTTCGCCAGAAGGGTCTCCGCCATTTTTTTCACAACAGCATCGGGCAGATCCTTTCTGATAACGGCAATGGTATAATCGCCAACGGTCGGGATCTCTTCGGTGACACTCTTATACACGCCTGGTTTGATGATATGGGTTCCGGTGCCATAGGCCTCTGCCAGCTTGGCCAGGGCCTGTTTTTCCACCGGCAGGATAACGACCTCTGTCTGGCTCTCAATATTCATGACGATAGAGGCGATCTGGCCAACAGAAAAGGTAAACATATCGATATGGTTATCCGCGATCAGTCCGGCACCATCCGAGTATGAGGCGAACTGTACTTCACCGCCGCCGCTCTTTATCTTTTTCCAGTCGGTATCATAGCCCAGCTTCAGCAATGAGCTGACAACAAACTCAGAAGACGAGCCGGGTTTTAAGCTGCCGATTCTGATATCTTTGACCTTGAGCGCATCGCCCAGCGTATGAATGTTGTGTTTTTTGGCAAAATCGGCCCGCAGAATAAAGTAGGTAACCTGTGGGTAGAGATTGGCCAGGACAACGGCATTTTTTACCGGTTTCTTGAATTTCCCCTGTCCTTTGACCGCCGCTCCTAAAAGCGAACCCACAGAAAATCCGACATCGGCCTTTTTACGGTCAATATTGATAACGTTTGATACCCCGCCGCCGGTTGAGGCGGATGTCTGCACACCATTTTCGGTAAAATACGAACTGAACGCCCCGCCGAGAACAAACCAGTTTCCACCCTGGGGGCCGGAAACAAGCCTGTAGCTTTCCGCCGATGCGGTAATCGGCAAAAGAGAGATTGCAGCACAGATAAGAGCTCCTTTTACAAGCGATGTAAACTTCATAACTATCTCCTTTGTTAAGATTTATGTTGTACAGCCGAAAAAGGCGGCGAATACATCTCGTCTTTGTCGATGTTCAATGGCAGAAAAGAGGTTGAGACTGGCCTGGAAACATCTTGCAACGATGAATGAGTAATTTTGACTCGATTATCTCGCAGGTTCCTTTAAAAGTAAATACTTTTGTTCTGTTTTTTTCAAGGGCCTGAACCGGAAGATTGATCCATCTCAAACCATCGGTATGGGTGCGCAAGGCTGACAAATATCAATGGTAAAAATCCCTTTTCAGGAAGCTGCAAGGACCAGCCCTGATCTGGCACGAGAATCCAACGGCTCTTCTTCTCGGAAAAGGTGTGAAGACAATGCATCAGCTTCGTTGAACACGAGGAGATGAACCGTCTCTGTCCTGCATAAAAGGCGGACCTTACGAAGAAGCTGATGCACGGTCCGCCATACGACTACTCTGCAGGAACATATTTTATCAATGGACAATCGTCGCAGCCAGCCTGGGGCATGTCTGTCGCATCATGAACGTGTTTGATGATAGAGGCAACAGCACTTTTACTGTCCGGAAACATATGTTCCATCCCTATCTTATCGAGAAGATTGGTTCTCTTAAGGACGTTCAGTACCTGCATCTTGACACCGCACATCGCAAAGCCAAGGCCCGCCGAGCGGATCATTTCGCAGAGCGTCTCCAAGGCCTCTTCCCCGGAGGCATCCATATCATTGATACCGCGGGCATCAATAAGGATATAGCGGAGATCCGGTTTTTCATTGCGGAATTTCATGACCTGTTCGTCAAGATAACTGGCATTGGCGAAAAAGAGCGGGCCGTCAAAGCGCACCACCGAGATATGGCGGCAGCCGCGTAATCTGTAGTCTTCGGCACTTTTAAGAACATTATCGTCGCTCAACGAGAGGGTGGCGACAACAGGCCGCATTGATTTATAGAGAAAGACAACCATCGACAGGGCGACACCAATCATAATGCCCTTATCCAGATGCGGTGCAAAATAGAGGGTAATCACAAAGCTGAGTACCGAGATCACCCCATCATACCACTGCGCCTTCCAGGCGTGGATAAATCCTTTGACATTGATCAGTCCGATGACGGCCATCATTATTACGGCAGCCAATACCGCCTGCGGCAGGTGATAGAGAAGTGGAGTGAAAAACAGAAGGGTTATGACAACCATAACCGAGGTAACGACCGAAGAGACCCCTGATATGGCACCTGCCTGAAGGTTTACTGCAGATCTGGAAAAGGAGCCGGATACCGAATAGCTCGAACCGATCGAGCCGACGATGTTTGCCAGCCCCTGGCCGATAAGCTCCTGGTTGGGGTCAAGCTTCTGGCCGGTTTTGGCGGCGATGGCCTTGGCTATCGCAATTGCCTCCATAAAGCCGAGCAGGGAGATAATAACGGCCACTGGCAGCAGCTTAAAAAACAACTTGGGTGTCAGAGCCGGTATTTCAAATGGAGGGAGCCCTTTGGGGATTGTTCCGACAACGGCGCCGCCGCCCATCATCAGCAGATCTTCGGTGTTCAACACCGTATTCCCGATCTTCAGACGCCAGATTTTCCCGTCTGTTTGTTCGTCCTGGGGGACTTCCCCGACCGGATAGAAGGTGGAGTTGTCTCCTCGTTGTACCCGGTTAAATTTTGTGGCTCGGATTTTTTTCCGCAGGAGATGGCTTTTCTCTTTCAGCTCTGCAACCTTCAGCGAAAGTATATCGACTTTGCTTTGGAAATGTATCAATTTCGGGGTGTCTGTCTTGTTTGTATTTCGTTCTTCTTCGATCTCCAGGCCGAAGGCCGCCCGTTCCTTACCGAGTACGTTTATTTCCGAGACGGTATGATTGAATTGATGAAGCTGCTCGAGGAAGCTCTCCGATTGAATGGTTTCTTCACTGATTCGGACATCGTTGTTGAAATGGGTGAAGTAGGAGACCAGCGTTGTCACTGCTACTGCCACAAGAACGTTGGGGATCCTTGGATTTATCCTGCGCAGTACGACCATAATAACTACTGCGCTGATACCGTAGACGAGAGTTGGAATGTGGGTATAGTCGAGCGCCGCCTGCCCGACTCGCAGCATGGTTTCGTAGTGGTGCCCTGCCTTATCAACGTATACGCCAAAAAACTTTGAGAATTGTGAGGAGGCGATAATAATCGCCGCTGCGTTGGTAAACCCATTGACGACTGGATGGGAGAGAAAATTGACAACCAGTCCGAGCCGCAGTACGCCAAGCGACATCTGGAAAATTCCTACCGTTAAGGCCAGGATAATTGAGTAGCCGATAAACTCTGTTGAACCAGCCGTTGCCAAGGGCTCCAGAGAGGCCGCCGACATAAGGGATACCACGGCGACCGGCCCTGTGGCCAGCTGTCGACTTGAACCAAAGAGAGAGGCGACCATAGGGGGGAGAAAGGCGGCGTACAGGCCATAGTAGGCAGGGAGCCCGGCCAGCTGGGCATAGGCCATGGATTGGGGGATGAGAACCAGCGCCACTGTGAGGCCCGCAATAAAGTCTATCTTGAATTTATTGCCGTTGTAGTCCTTGAACCACTCAATGAAAGGAAATACCTTCAGAATCATTGGCTCACCTCTTGTTCAATTGCATTCAATAAAAGAAGCCTCGGTCCTTACGGATTTCCCTGGAAATCTCGCGTCAAGGCCCTGCGGTCCTGTCGAAGAAAATGAATGAACATTCAGATATTGTGGGGCTAATCAACGCTTATTTTCTAATAATGTCAAGAAAAATCGATGGTTCGGTCATCTTTGCACAGTTTTTTGCAGAATATTTCGCAATATTGGTGAGATTCTTTTTTGGTCACGTTTTTCTGGTGTTGAGATAAGCCAATACGCCCAGGCCGCAGAGGACCATAAGCCCGCTGAGAACCTGTCCCATGGTAATAAAAGAGAAGAGAAAGCCAAGCTGGGGGTCCGGTTCGCGAAAGTTTTCAATGAGTATACGGAAAAAACCGTAGCATAGCAGGAAGACGGCGAAAATAGAGCCGTGGGGCCAGCTGCCTGTCCATGGCCGTTTGCGAAGACCCCAGAGGAGAAGAAAGAGGACAAGTCCTTCAAAGAGGGCCTCGTAGAGCTGTGAGGGATGTCTTGGCAAGGGGCCTCCTGCCGGAAAGACCATGCCGATTGCCGCCGTTGTCGTCCTGCCGTAGAGTTCGCCGTTGATAAAATTGCCGATACGCCCCAAAAAAAGCCCGATCGGAAAGGTCGCCGTATAGATATCGGCAACCTTCCAGAAATTCAGTCTTTTTCTGCAGTACAACAGCCCGCCGAGAAAGAGGGTGAAGCAGGCCCCGTGGAAGGACATCCCTCCATTCCAGGTGGCAAGTATTTCCAGTGGATGGTCGAGGAAATATGCAGGGCTGTAGAAGAGGACATAGCCGAGCCTGCCGCCGACGATAACGCAGAGGATCAGAACGGTGTTCAGTCCCTCAAAATGCTTTTCCAGGGCGATGTAGGCGAACTCCCTGATCTGTTTTTGTACCAGGAGGTAGGTTGCGATAAAACCGAGGACGTACATCAGCCCATACCAGTGGAGTTGCAGGGGGCCGATGCTGAAAAGAACAGGGTCAATATCCGGGTAGCGCAGCATAGTCGTTTCCTGTGATGTCGTCAGTGAGCAGATTTTTTACAGGTGTTGGTTGCAGGTTGCCCCGAGAAAGGAGATCGTGATTCGTCCTCTGTCTGGGGGGGTGGCAAAAACGGCCCTCGAGCAATCGCTTATTCCTCCTGAACCGCAGTGGAACTCTTTTTCCCCCTGGTCCCCTTGTGCCCTCTGCGCAGATGTATCTGGAGCACCGAGATTGCAGCGGGTGTTATCCCTGAGATCCTTGAGGCCTGGCCGAGTGAGCGCGGCTGGATCTTTGTCAGTTTCTCAACCACCTCATTGGAAAGCCCGGACAGACTTCGATAGTCGAGGTCTTCGGGAAGGGCCACGGATTCGAGCTTTTTGAAACGCGCAACCTGTTCGTGCTGTCTGGTGATATAGCCCTCGAATTTGATCTGCAGTTCTATCTCGCTGCAAAAGGGCTGATGCCGCAGATCGTTGACAAATTTCTGTTCTCTCTCCTGCAGGGGTATTTTTGAGAGGTTTTCGATAGTGATTTCCGGACGGCGCAGGATCTCGGCAAGACTCGATTTTTGTTTCAGAACAGCGGAGTTGAGGGCGGCAAGGGCGGTGTTGACCTGCTCTGTCGGTTTGATCTCAATAGAGCCAAGTTCGCGTACACCGTCCTCGATGGCCATTTTCTTGTCCGTAAAGATCCTGTGTCTGTTGTTGCTTATCAGGCCAATAGCGTGGCCGATATCGGCCAGGCGCGCATCGGCGTTGTCTTCACGCAGAAGCAGCCGGTATTCGGCCCGTGAGGTAAAGAGGCGGTACGGTTCCAGCGTACCGCAGGTTATCAGATCATCAATCAGCACACCGATATATGCCTGCGATCTGTCGAGCACCAGCGGCTCTTCTCGAGCGATATAGCGTGTCGCGTTTATTCCGGCCATAAGCCCCTGGGCGGCGGCCTCCTCGTAGCCGGAGGTGCCGTTGATCTGTCCGGCAAGAAACAGTCCCTGCAGCCTTTTGCTTTCCAGCGAGGGCTTGAGGCCAAGGGGATCTATATAGTCGTATTCGATGGCGTAGCCGGGCCGTATGATCCTCGCCTTTTCCAATCCCTTGATCGAATTGACCATCTTCTGCTGTGTCTCGAGGGGAAGGCTTGTCGAGATGCCGTTGGGATAGATCTCGACCGTGTCCAGCCCCTCGGGTTCGAGAAAAATCTGGTGCCTCTCCTTTTCCGGAAAGCGCATCACCTTGTCTTCAATCGACGGGCAGTAGCGGGCCCCGACACCCTGTATTATTCCGGCAAACAGAGGTGACTTGCCGATGTCCTCACGAATGATGGCATGGGTCGTTTCGTTGGTGTAGGTAATATAACAGGGCAGCTGGGGCAGGGTGTAGTTTCGCTGTGAGGAGAAGGAAAAATGCGCCGGCGGCGAGTCACTGAGCTGCTCTTCAAGCTCGGTGTAGTCTATTGTGTTTGCGTCCAGCCTTGGTACGGTGCCTGTTTTCATCCGGCCCATTTCAAAGTGCTGCTCCTTAAACCAGCGGGCCAGTGTTTTCGAGGCTGCACAGCCAATTCTGCCCGCGGAAAAGTTCTTCATTCCAATATGTACACGGCCGTCGAGAAAGGTTCCTGTGGCGACAATCACCGCCTCTACCCTGATCTGTTCGCCGATCGAGGTCAGAATACCGGTTATCCTGTCTTTTTCGACAGTAAATCCGGTGACGACTGTCTGTTTGACGACCAGGTTGGCCTGTTTTTCGATAACCGATTTCATACGCAGACGGTACAAAAGACGATCCGCCTGGGCCCTCGAAGAACGCACTGCCGGGCCCTTGCTGGTATTTAACCGGCGAAACTGGATTGAGGTGGCGTCGATATTTTTGGCCATTTCTCCGCCCAGGGCGTCGATCTCCCGAACCAGATGTCCCTTGGCAAGACCGCCAATAGCAGGATTGCAGGACATCGCGGCGATGGTATCAACGTTGATGACGGCAAGCAGCGTCCTGTAGCCGAGCCTTGCCGCAGCCAAGGCCGCTTCACAACCGGCATGGCCTGCTCCAACGACGGCAATATCGTATGTCTCCTGGTTCATAAACGGTCTTTTGCTCTTCTTCGGCGCATTAGCGGACTGGGGCTGTATATCATATTTACTCTTTCCTGCCCGAGTCATATTCGGATTTTTTCCACCATAGCAGGGCCCATTGTATCGGACTTCTTCTCCTGACCACGATACGATCTTCTGTCTGCTCCTGTATATTACTCTCAATGTAGGCGGTAAGCTTTTGCCTCTCTTCCTCGCTGAGGTCGTCAAACATCCAGTCATACGATGCAAGGGCCGCCTCGATATCCTTGTAGACAGCGGTTGGCTGTGACCGCAGAACCTTGACGTTTGCATGGATACCAAGGCTGTAGAGGAGATTAAGGGTATAGATATAGTCTGGGCCGGTGGTAAACGGTCTGCCTATGGCCTGGTAGGCCTCGGCCTCAAACGGTGTCGGGTTTATTCGATCGCTGATAAAAACAGCCTGTTTTGCAAAGGCGTTTATCTTGAGTATGGCCTGTTTGAGATCCTTGACACCGATGGACCTTGAGGCAATGGCGATGTCGTGCGGGACGAGAGCCGATTGTTTCCAGTCGTCTTCCCAGGCGCAATGGATCGTGGCGATGTTGGGGCATCCCTCATCTTCTGCCCGTTGGTCGAGGATCTTCAGCATCTCCGCCGAGAAATCAACGGCAGTCACCTGGCGAACCTTTTTGGCTATGGGCAGCGAAAGGGTACCCGGCCCTGAGCCTATATCGAGCACTGTAGAGGAGGGGTGCAGCGGCAATTCGGCGAGAAAGAGATCGATGTAGTCAGTGTTTCTTGTGCGTTTGCTAAAAGAATCGGCTCTCTTGTCCCAATCTTCGGGGCCTTTCGTTCTTCGCGCCTTTTGCTGCATCGCGTTATCGCGCAAAAGCGTCCAGTCGATATCGTTGTACGTCTTTATCTGAGCATTCTTCATATTTTTTATGTCGTGTCGGTTATTCGATAGTGTTTGAAACAACCCCGGCAAGATAGCACAGCCATTGGGCTTTCGCAAGATTGCAGCGCGGACAAACTCTAAAAATGTTTGACAGAAACGGGTGAATATGGTTAATATGCCTCTCTTGTAATTTGTTTTGGGTGGGACACAAGGCAGACTTGCCATGGCCCCGATGGGCGTCTTTTGGGGAAAGATCTTTGCACCCCTTTCACCTTAACAGAATAACAGAAGATCGTGAATGGGAGTTCATGGTTGAAGCAAATGAGGATCTGTAATGAGTAAACGAACTTTTCAGCCCAGCAGGCTCAAACGGGCACGAACCCACGGCTTTCGTGAGAGAATGAGGACCCGTTCCGGGCGAGCGATTATCCGCGCCCGCAGGGCAAAGGGCCGTAAACGACTCTCGGCCTGAGTTGGCTGGCCTGCGATTGCGGAAAGCATCCTTGCTGCGCAAGGGGTGGCAGTATGATGCTGTATTCGGCCGGGGAAGGCGTTTGCGGGGAGAGGGCTATACCCTTGTTGTTATCGAAAACGGGCAGGCGGAGAGCCGCCTGGGGATCAGTGTACACCGAAAGATACGAGGCGCAGTGCGCAGAAACCGTATCAAACGGATCGTACGCGAGTCTTTCAGAATCGGACGCAGCTCTTATCCCCAGGGCTGTGATATAGTCTGCGTGATCTATCCGGATTTTGCCTGTACTGATCCCGATGCTGTCACAACCTCGGTGAAGCGCCTGTTGGCCTGCCGCGGAACGTAATAGGCTTTTGTCGTTACCTTTTTTCTCTATTGATCCTGAAATCCTGATAAAATACAGGCAGCTGCTCTTCGGCGTATAAGAACTCCGTTTGAACTCTACGAACAGTTATGCATACATTTTATGTTTGGCTTTGATGTAGGTGATGAAGATTTACAGATTCCCAGCAAAGGCGGCTGTCGCCTTCCTCAGGACCTACAAGTACTTGATTTCACCTCTTTTGCCCAAATCATGTCGTTTTGTTCCCACCTGCTCGGTGTATATGGCCGAGGCGATCGAAAAATATGGGGTCATTCGTGGTGGCTGTAAAGGTATCGGACGTTTGTTGCGTTGCCATCCTTTTTCCAGAGGTGGCTACGATCCACTGTTGTAATATGTTAACTTTTTCTAATCTCTCTCTCGTTTCATAAATTAACGGACAATCCATGGACTCTTCCAGGGCCTTTTTGGCAATACTCATTTCGCTGGCAATCCTTATCGGTTATCAATATCTTTTCGTCGGTTTCGAGCAGCCGCCGGCGGATTCATCGACTGAAAGAGACCTGGCGACACAGACCTCGACACCCCCCTCATCGCCCCCGGAAAAAGCCCCTGCTCAGGAAGCGGTTGCTCCGCCTGTTATCCAGAAACAGCAGGAGACGGTTCACTATTCAAGAGAGCCCAGACAGATACAGATTGAAACCGACCTCTACAGGGCGACACTCTCCGAAGACGGTGGTACGCTTACCAGCTTTATCCTGAAAGATTATAAACAGACCCACGAGGCAGAATCCCCGGATATGCAATTGATCCAGACCGATGCAAAGGATGGTTTTCCGCTTCGCTTTACCTGGGGAACCCTTGTCAAGGGCCAGCTCCTCTACGAGAGTGACCGTCAGCGTATCAATCTTGGTGCGGGCAAAGAGAAAGAGCAGCTTGTTCTGACCGCCCAGACCGACAACGGTTTGACCGTTGTCCGTACCTACAGCTTCGATAACACAAGTTATCTTGTTGACCTGCAGGTCAAGGTCTTTAATACCTCAGGTACCCTGCTGCAGGGTGTTCCGGAACTGGGGCTTGTCAACAGACGATTTGCGGTCAACAAAAGCCCGGCAGGCCGTTTCCTTTTTGTCGGCCCCTCTGCCTATGTCAATGGTGAGCTCAACGAGATTGATCTTGAGGATGAAGAGGGAGGCCGTCTGGATCTGCAGGGAGCGGTGGACTGGGCCGGGTACGGGAGCAACTATTTTCTCTGTGCGATCATTCCAGCCGGGGGAGATGACGGCAAGAGCTTTACCGCCCAGGGGTCTGCCGATATCGCGTACGGGAGCCTTGCCGGTTCTCTGGATACCCTTGAGAGCGGCGCTGAAAAGAGTTACGATTATCACCTGTTTTTTGGCCCCAAGAAGCTGAAGATGCTCAAGGAGATAGGCTACAATCTTGACCGTTCTGTCAACTTTGGCTGGTTTGATGTTATCGCCAAGCCGGTTCTCTGGCTGCTGAACCTGTTTTACAGCTTCTGCCGTAACTACGGTATTGCCATTATCCTCGTTACCGTTCTTATCAAGGCACTGTTTTGGCCGATTTCACAAAAGGGCATGAAATCGATGAAAAATATGCAGAAACTGCAGCCCAAAATGGTGAAGATCAAGGAAAAGTACAAGGACGATCCCACAAGGATGAATCAGGAGGTGATGAACCTCTATAAAACCTACAAGGTAAATCCTCTGGGTGGCTGCCTGCCGATGGTACTACAGATTCCGGTATTTTTTGCCTTATACAAGGTTTTGCTCCTGTCTATTGAGTTGCGCCATGCCCCCTTTATGCTCTGGATCACAGATTTATCGGCACCCGATCGACTCTATCTCGGTTTTGACATTCCCTACCTCGGTGGTCTGCCTGTGCTGACGCTGCTGATGGGGGCCTCGATGTTTCTTCAGCAGAAATTGACACCGACCACCGCAGATCCAACGCAGGCAAAGATCATGATGTTTCTGCCGATTATCTTCACCTTTATGTTTATTAACTTCGCGTCAGGACTGGTTTTATACTGGTTTGTCAACAATCTGCTCTCTATCCTGCAGCAGGTGATGATTAACAGGGAGAGAAAAACACCCGCGACAGCGGAGTCCTGATGGCCGGCAGGCTTTCCCGGAGGCTGCCATCGATGGACCTCTACTGAATAGGTAATGCGATGCCTTCAAAGAAAAAGGATTTTTACGCAAAAGATATAAAAGATGCCATTACAAAGGCCTGTGATGGTTTTGCTGTTGCCGGTCAGGAGCAGCTTGACATCGAGGTCGTAGAGGCTGGATCAAGTGGTATTTTTGGCCTGATTCGTAAAAAGGCCCATATCAGGGCCTCTCTGCGGGAGGCTGCGGAAGAAGAAACTGCAGTCCCTGAAACAACGGACGATGTTGTCCCGTTGCAGGATGCTTCAGCAGCTGATACACCAGCGGGCGGGAGCGGTGATTCTGACGCCAAAGAGATTGACGCCCGCCCCACAGTGCAGGCGGCAGATGATGCCGGGCGCCGGCACAAGGAAGAAGAGGCCACAGAGCCAGCTGTAAGTTCTCAGAGCCTGGAGCGCATCAGGAATGAGCTGTTACAGATTGTTGAACTTATGGGCTTTCCAGCAGATCTTGAGCTCGACTGCAGGGGGCTTTCGGTCTTCTGTACCCTGCGTGGTGAATTTGAAGAAGACTTGACAGGGCCGGATGGCAAGGTGCTGGACAGTCTGCAGTATCTGATGCGCAAGATTGTTGCCCGTAAGACCCCCGAACAGATCCGCTTCTTTCTTGATGTCGGCGATTTCAGGCAGAGGCGTCTCGAAGAGCTGAGGGCCCGGGCCATGGCCCTTGCCGCACTGGTAAACAAGGATGGCAAGACCTTGTCTTTACAGGGCTTAAATCCGGCAGAGAGAAGGGAGGTTCACCTGGCTCTGGAGGAGGTCGATGGGGTGCGCAGCCGCTCCATAGGTGATGGCCACTATAAAAAAATCCTCATCTATAAGCCGGGCAAAGGACGGCGCCCGAGAAAAAAACGCTCTCAGGGCACAACGAATCAGAACGCCGAAGGCCAAAAACCCTCTCGCTCGGCTGATGAGTCATAGCACGTGAAGCCGTTTGCTCTCTAAAACCCGGTGCGGAGGCCAGTGTCCCCGAGTTCTGGTTTTTTTTTGCCGTGGCTGACAGGCTGTCTGCCCCGTTCATGCTGGTATGATATAGACCTATGCAGAGCGCAGATCCAGAAGATACCATAGCCGCAATTGCTACGCCTTCCGGGGCCGGTGGCATTGGTATAATCCGAATCAGCGGTGCCAGAGCCTTTTCTGTGTTAAAAACCCTTTTTCGGCCAAAGTCAGCGTCCTGTTCGTTTCTGAGTCATCGTCTCTACTACGGCCATATCCATCACCCGCGCGACGGCAAGATCCTCGATGAGGTGATGGCGGTCATTATGCGGGCTCCGCAGTCCTATACCCGGGAAGATGTGGCGGAGATCCACTGCCATGGCAGTTCCCGCATACTGCAGGATATTCTGGAGCTTATGGTTTCACAGGAAGGGGTGCGTCTGGCTGCGCCCGGAGAGTTTACCAAGCGGGCCTTTCTCAACGGTCGTATCGATCTCACCCAGGCAGAGGCGGTCATCGACATCCTTTCTGCGAAGACCAGAAAAGGCATAGATCTGGCACAGGCACAGCTCTCCGGCTCTCTGTATCAGCGGCTCGACACCGTCCGGCAAAGCCTTGTCTCGATGCGTGCAGTTGTCGAGGTTGCCATCGATTTTCCCGATGAAGATGTTGATATCGTCAACACCCAGTCCCTGGCAGCTCAGGTCGAATCGCAGGTTATACAGCCTCTGGAGAAGCTGCTGGCCAATGTCTCCCAGGCCCGTTTGTTTCGGGAAGGCATCTCGCTGGTCATCGCCGGCAGGCCCAATGTCGGGAAATCCAGTCTGTTAAATGCCCTTCTTCAAGAAGACAGGGCCCTTGTGGCTTCAATTCCGGGGACAACCAGGGACTATATTGAAGAGGTGCTCGACATCGAAGGTGTTCCGGTGCGTCTCTTCGATACAGCGGGGATCCGTCTGGGGGCCGACACACTCGAAGAGCTGGGCATACAGAAGGCAAAGGATCTGATCAACCTGGCCGATCTTGTGCTTTTTCTGGTGGATGCCTCGATGCCAATAACAGAAGAGGACAGGCTGCTTTTTGCCGATGTTGCCGATAAACCGGTAATTCTGGTCTTTAATAAAGTCGATCTCTGCGACGCAGGACAATGTGTGTCTGACCTCTGTATCGAGGCCGATATTATCGATAAGGTTCAGGTATCAGCGCGGCAGCAATATGGAATTGATGATTTGAAATCGGCCATCGTCCGGGAGATATTTTCCGGCCAAAGCCAGTGGGAGGAAGAGGGCTGTGCGCCGAACCTTCGCCACCAGAATGCGCTGCAACGGGCTGTGGCGGCGGCCCGACAGATTGTGACGACCCTGCGGTTTGGTGTAAGCAACGATCTTCTTGCCGTTGATCTGCAGGATTGTCTCAATGCCCTGGGCGATATTGTCGGCGAAACAACCCCCGACGATGTCCTCGACCTGGTCTTTGAGCGTTTTTGCCTCGGTAAATAGCAGGAGTTCCAGCTCTGCAGAGTGGTAAAATCTCTCCGTTGTCTGCCTTTCTCTGCAAGGTATTCCGTGTAGTAAACGACAACCAAACGGCTTGTACCTTGCCTTCCGAAAAACCTTGCCGATGAGAAATCCAGGCTGACTCTGTATTGCTCTGTTAGACTTTTAACACCCTTGAACTTTTTCAATTTCTCCAAGATATTATATTTACGTGCTCATATGGCATTAAAAACATCTTGACAAGCGAGGGCAGCATCAATACAGTCTAGACTGTCTAGAAAGAACAATAGGGGGAGGTACATCTATGATAGAAAATCACTGGCAATTACAAGAGGCAAAAAATAAGTTCAGTAGTTTAGTAAACCAAGCCCAACAAATTGGCCCTCAAGTTGTGACAAAACATGGTCAGGTTGCTGTAGTTGTGATATCTGCTGAAGAGTATAATAAACTTACTAAACCTAAAAAAAATATAGTGCAATTTTTCCAAGAATCACCTCTTGCTCAAGAAGATATATCTTTTGAGCGTAGTAAAGAAAAACCAAGAGAAATTATTCTATGAGATTCCTTTTAGATACCTGTGTTATTTCGGAACTTTCGAAGAAAAAACCAACGCCATGTGTAGTAAAATGGATTTCAAGTGTTGACGAAAATAACTTATTTATCAGTGCATTAACTATAGGTGAAATTTACAAAGGTATTGAAAAACTGCCTGATAGTGTTCAAAAATCAACACTATATTTATGGCTTACTGATGATCTTGAAGAACGGTTTCATAATCGTATTCTTTCTTTTGATGCCGCCACTGCCGCCGTATGGGGTACAATGCAGGCACAATCAGAGTTGGCAGGAAAACCAATGCCGATTATTGATGGCCAAATTGCTGCAACAGGTAGTCATCATAACCTCATTGTTGTCACCAGAAATATCTCAGATATGAAAATAAGTGGGGTCTCTTTATATAATCCTTGGGAAAAATAATTTTTTTAGTAAACCTTGGGCTTTGCCGGGCGACCGTCAAATTTTGACAGTTCCGGAAAAGAAGAAGACTCCATTGTCGTGAACTGCCCAATGTCAGATAAAGGAGGCTTTGATGAACGGATCAGGAGTTCACGTCACTCAAGGTGGAAATACAGGTATAATGTCGTTTGGATCCCAAAATATTGGAGGAAATTGCTTTACTTCTCTAAAAATACGTAAAAATATTTTCTAATTCAAAGCGTGATTTTGGTAACTGGGCATTATAGTCGTCATCAGTATGATAACCTAATGCGACCAATACTACAGGCACTAGTCCTTTTTCTTTCAATTTCAAAACCTCAGTGAGAATTTCAGCATTATAGCCTTCCATTGTCAAAGTATCAATACCCATATCAGCAGCGGCTAAGAGGAGACCACCCAAAGCGATATACACCTGATTTGCTGCCCACACGTTAAGAAACTCTGGTTCAGCGCCGATTCCTGCTAAATATCCGCTATACAACTCTTTGATTGTATTGAAAGCTGTTTCATTGCCAGACGCCCATCAGCCTGCTCTTTTGCCAATACCCTATCCAAATGCTTTTGGTCAATATTTTCATAGGTACACAGTACCATCACATGCGAGGCGTCCAGAATCTTCTGTTCATTAATGATACAATCACCCTGTGTGGCTTGGGCAATTTGTCTTTTTCCCGCCTCTTTATCGGTGATTAATACGTGCCAGGATTGAATATTAATACTTGATGGACTTAATTGAAAAACTGCTTTTAGCGTTTGCATGTTCGCATTACTGATTTTACGATCCGAGGCAAAGGCTTTAGTTGCATAGCGTTGTTTTGCCGTGGCTAAAATGGACATAATCACTCCTTTATTGGATGCATTGATTGTTTTTTTATTTCAAATGCTGTTTGAAGTATATGAAATGATACTCAATTGACTTTCTCCAATATTCTTTATTATGTTCGCCAGGTTGAGTTATAAACGTTATTGGCAACTTTTTAGCCAATGCCAATTCTTTTACCTTTAAGGTATTGACAAGTAACGGGTCTTGTAAACCACAATCAAGTAAAAAGCCCTTATTAAAATCTGTATGTTGTTCGAGTAATGTTGAGATATTACATTGATTCCAGTCGTTTTGGTTGTGATCTCCTAAGATCTCATTTAAGTCATTGGTTAACCGCTCATTTCCAAAAAATATCAGACTGTTTTTCTTCAAATTTTCATAGTCGAATTCAAGCCCACCGCTTGTTGAAGCTGCGGTGTTGAAGAAATCTGAATTTTTGACAAACAGGTGTAAAGCTCCATAGCCCCCCATACTTAATCCAGTGATAAAAATGTTATTAGAATCTATGCTAAAATTTTTTTTGATCTCAGGCATAAGTTCTTGAAAGAAGAAATCCTCGTATTGTGAATTTTTTAAATTTGGGCTGTTTATGTAAAAACTGACAAAACCTTCAGGACAAGCCAGAATCATTTGATAATTGTTTGCCAATTTCTTTAAATCTGTTGTTTTACTCCACTGCTCGTAATTCTGGCTGTACCCGTGAAGCATAAAGACCAACGGATATTTTTTTGAAGATTGATAGTTGTCCGGTTTTTGAATAATAAAAGGTGTTTTTTTAGCCAGGTATTTTGAGTTTATCTGGAAAGTTTCCTGCCCAAAAACGGTCCGGCAAGTGAGAATTGTTAAGAGTGTTAAAAAAAATACGTTTTTCATTTTTTTCCCCTTTAGTAAATAGTAGAAAAACCTTTATATGGTATTGTATTTATTCAGGTAGTGCCATAATAGGCAGTCGCACAGATTACTGTATTGACAAGTTGACCAAGCATATTAATTGGTGTAAAGAGTATTCAAATACTTGCAAAATAACAAGTGCTTACTTTTTTGTTTGGTACGTACGAAAAGGTAAGTTTTGTGATTTTCGGGAATTTACAATTTCTTTAAGGGGAAAAATACTTTTGCTATTTTGAGCTTGCTCTTCAAGTGATTGGAGGCAAGTGGAAAAGCAATATTTTGTATAATTTAGGAAATTTTTCAACTTTGCGCTTTGGAGAGTTTAAAAAAAAGATGCCCGACGTCTCCGAAAAAATGTTAATTCAACAATTACGTGAGCTTGAAAAAGATGGTATGGTGAAAAGAAAGGTATATAGACAGGTGCCACCTAAAGTTGAATATTCACTAACTGAACTTGGCTCCTCACTATTTCCAATATTGTTGACGCTACGGGATTGGGGTGCTCATTATGAAAAGGAAAGTGGCCTGTATAAATTTTTTAAAGACAGTGATCAATTTGAGAAACCGTACGATTTTTTACAAAAACCACGTATATCTACGACAGGGAAAAATATGACAAATAAAGCCGATAAACATCAACTGTAACATCCATTCATCCGGTCTCAACACCTTCCCTGATAAGCTCTCCATTCTCTCAAAGTTACCGTATAGAAGCTGCATCCAGGCTTCTGCGTGTATTTTGGGCTTGTACATACAGTAAAAAACTACTGGACATCCGGTTTACCCCGGCGGCACAACGGTTACCCTGCGCTTTCTTCTTCCCCATTGCAGGGCCTCGCTGTGGAAGTTGAAATAGAGGTCGATGCGGTGCGCCCCTTTTATCGCCCTGCCGCGGTCTTCGACCCTTCCCCAGCCGTATCCCGGGACGTACATCCTGGTCCCAAACGGGTAGAATTTGGTGTCTGCCGCGATAGTTCCATCATGGGGAATCAGGCACCAGGGCAGAAAAATAATCCGGGGCACGATCATCCAGGGTCGGTACAGGGAGTCTGTTGAGAAAAGACCGGGGCTTGGTTCTCTCGGGTATGTGCCGCTTGCCGTGCGTCCGCTGTAGGGACGCCCTCTGGCTGGGCCGGTGCTGATATACTTATTCCAGAAGTCGAGTTTAAAATACCTCCAGCTTCCCCTTTCCCAACTGCAGCAGGATGCACAGTTGCAGTAGGCGGTGGTTTCCATGATAACCTGCCGGCCCCGTTGTGCGCAGCCGTACTGCAGCAAGAGGACAGCACAGAGAGCCACCCTCAAGAGGGGTGTTGATATGTTCAAAAAAACGATACGCATTTTTTTCTGGGTCAGGTCTGTTGATTTTCGGGTTTCATTTTTCTGTAAATCTCTTGATAATATCACAATATAGCTTAATTATATAGTACAGATCTGTATGGAGAGAGAATTTTTTTGTATCTGCAAACGTTCAAGACAACACACAGTGGAGGGAAAATGGCAATATCTACGTACACAGCCCTGGATCTGTTTACCTGGCTGACGGAAAAAGAGGACTTCATTCTTCTCGATGTTCGCAACAAGGTCGACTTTAGCCGCTTTAAGGTCGAATCTCCCTATCCTTTTACCGAGCTGAACATCTCGTATTTTGATTTTATGGAGATCGAGGAGCAATGCGTGGCCAGGGTAAGCCGCGATAAGCCGGTGAGAATCGTTTGCGCCAAGGAAGGATCGGCAAAATATGTTGCCGAGATACTCGAGAAGCATCAGTTTCCGGATCTTGGATATCTGCAGGGTGGGATCAAGACCTGGGGCAATCTTCTGGTACCCCGGCTGCTCAACCCCGGTGATGACTATTCCCTGTACCAGTTTATTCGCCCGGGTAAGGCCTCCTGCTCTTACGCCCTTCTGTTCAACGACGAGCTGATGGTCTTTGACCCAAGCCGTAACGTCGATGCGTATATCGATTTTGCAAAAGAAAACCATTGCCATATTATCCGTTCGTTTGAGACCCATCTGCAGGCCGATTATATCGCTGGCAGTCGTCTCCTCTGTGAAAAGACCGGTGCGGCCTTTATGGCCAACGAAGCGGATTTTGCCGGTGCAAAGATTGACTACACGCCGCTTGAAGACGCAAAAGACTATAGCTTCTCAACCGGTGGGCCAAAGGTACGCTGCCTTTTTACACCGGGGCATACCCCCGGATCCACCTCGTTTCTGGTTGATGACAAATATATGCTGAGCGGGGATACGATCTTTATCCAGTCGGTCGGCCGTCCTGACCTCGGCGGCGAGGTTGATGCCTGGTCTGATACCCTTTTTGAGACCTTAAAGAAGATACAGAACTATCCTGAAGACCTGCTTGTCCTGCCGGGGCATTATATGGGCTGGGAAGAGGCCAACGAACAGCTGCATTTCTGCGCAAGCCTTGGCCAGACAAAGTCTTTTAATAAGGCCATTTACGCTATTGACAACAAGGAGGATTTTCTCACCTTTATCAAGGGCAATATGCGCAAACAGCCCGATGAATACGCAACGATCCGGCGTATTAACGCCAATCTGGAGCAGGTCGACAGCGATCGTGCCGAAGTGCTTGATCTGGGAAAAAATGAGTGCGCAGCCACCGCCTATGCAGCCCAGCAGAAGAAGGGGCAGAGTTCTTCGTAGGCAACCTGTTCGGGGATGATCAGGATCTTTCCTCTCATCTGCTGGTTGCGAAAAATTCTGATTTGCTGGATGCAGGGGATCTGAGCCTCTGTATTGAGGATGCGCCGATGGCGATGCGTTTGCATGCTATGCGTCATCGTCGTGTTCGGTTTTTTAGAGATTTGCGATGATGTATGATTTTTGTACTGGCACCAGCGGCCTGTAAAACGGGTGTAGAGAGAGACGATGAGCAAAAAAGAGGTATTCCCCGAAGCGGCCAATGACATTATTCTCGACTCAATCTCCGATGGTGTCTTCACCGTTGATCATAACTGGCGGATCATGAGTTTCAACCGGGCGGCTGAAGAGATCACCGGTACTCCGAAGAAAGAGGCGATAGGGCGCTATTGCTGGGAGGTCTTTCGTTCCAATATGTGCGAAGGGGGCTGCGCCTTGCGCAAAACCATGCAGGAGAAAAAATCCTTCAGCTCGACCTCCACCTATATCATAGACAACAAGCAGCGCCGGGTCCCCATCGGCGTTTCAACCGCTCTCTTGCGCAATGAAGAAGGCGAGGTGCTGGGTGGTGTAGAGACATTTCGCGACCGCTCTCTGGTCGAGGAGCTGCGCCGTACCATCGATTCCCGTTACGTTATGGGTGATATGGTCAGTCGCAGCGAGGCCATGCAGAAGATTTTCGCTCTTCTGCCCCAGGTCGCCGAGTGCGACAGCACCGTACTCATTGAGGGGGAGACCGGCACTGGCAAGGAGCTGCTGGCATCGGCCTTGCACGCCAATTCGGCGAGAAAGGACGGCCCTTTTATCGCCATCAACTGCGGGGCCCTACCCGATACGCTGCTCGAGTCTGAGCTTTTTGGCTACAAGGCCGGAGCCTTTACCGGTGCCGACAGGGATAAACCGGGCCTGTTCCAGGCTGCGGGCAAGGGCACCATCTTTCTTGATGAGATTGGCGATATCTCTCCGGCCTTTCAGGTGCGGCTGCTGCGGGTTCTTGAGGCCCGAGAGTTTGTCCCCGTTGGAGGGTTGAAACCGGAAAAGACCGAGGCGAGGATTATTGCCGCCACCAATCGGGATCTTGCCCGGCTGGTAGAAGAGGGCACTTTTCGACGGGATCTCTTTTATCGGATCAATGTTCTTTGTCTCGAACTTCCCCCTCTCCGTGAGAGGACAGAGGATATTCCCCTTCTTGTCGAGCATTTTATTGGCAAATTGAATCGTCTCAGGGAGCGTTCAATCAAAGGTTTGTCCGGCAAGGCCCTGGCCACGCTGATGTCTCATACCTTTCCCGGCAATATCCGTGAGCTGGAAAATATCATTGAGCATGGTTTTGTGCTTTGTCAGGGGGAAGAGATCGAAAATGAGCATCTCCCCGCCTCTCTGCAGGAGCTGGAGGCCAGGGCTGGCTCTTTGCCGCGGGGACACAGGCAAAATATGCAAATGGCCGAGGCCGATCTGATAATCGAGACCTTACGGCGCTGTAACTACAACCGTCTTCAGGCCGCAAAGGAACTGGGTATCCATAAGAGTACGCTGTTTCGGAAGATCAAAAAATATCAGATCTCGCTGCCCGATATCGACGGCAGAAGTCGATCGCCAATAGAATAGGCGGTCATTGATCGCCTGGTTTGTTCTTTTTTTCTCTCGCCAGGGTCGCATATGCGACTCTAGGGCCCTTTTGGGTTGCATTTTTGCAACCCTATTCCTCTGCTGTTTCCTCGTTTTTTCTCTTCTTTTCTTTGTATATCAGGTCATTATGCTTTTCTCCCTGTTTGGCACATTCTTTGCTTCTGGTGTCAGGGAGAGGGGGTGCGTATGAAAATTGCAATAACGGTGTGGGGAGAGCGTATTTCTCCGGTCTTTGATGCGGCGAGTACCCTGCTGATAGCGGAGCTTTCCGATGCAAGGATCAGACACCGCGAATTGAAGGCTTTTCGGCCTGGTGGCTGTACCGATCTGTTGGCGCTTCTCAGGAGAGCGGAGGTCCAGCGTCTTATCTGTGGTGCCATATGCGAACCGGTGGTTGACAGGTTCGAGACGGCTGGTGTTGAGGTTATCCCCTTTATTGCCGGGGAGGTTGAGGAGATTCTTGCCAGTTGTCTCGACGGCAGAGAGCTCAGCCGATTTATCATGCCGGGCTGTCGTAATGGCCGCTGCTGCCGCGGGCGCTACAAGTTTTTGGCAGACGGAGAAAAGACCTTTCTCCGGTAGCGTGGTCGCTGTTGATGTGCCGGATAACGGAAGAGGGGCAGGTTTTTCACCTTGCTGTGAAAATGATTGTGATGATGTGGAGCAGGAGATGACAAAAATATTGTTTGTGACCGCGGCAGCCGAAGATTTTACGGCCTTTCGTCAAGGGTTGCCGACGGATTGGGACTGTTCGGCCGGTGTCGCGGCTGATCCTTCCGAGGCCTTTACCATTGTTGAAAGGGGAGACGTTGATGTTGTGGTCGTGGGAGCAAAGCTCGCGGGCAGCACAGGTCTTGACTTTGCCAAGGAATTGATGAGCCGGCATCCTTTTATCAATTGTGCGTTGATGAGTTCCCTGTCCAAAGAAGATTTCCATGAGGCAACCGAGGGCTATGGGATCTTTATGCAGATCAGTGAGAATCCGGCCCCTGAAGAGGCCAGGAGGATGGCAGACCTCTATTCGATGATTACGGGACTTTTGGCTGACGGGAGTGAGAACGACGATGATCATTAGTATTGCCAGCGGCAAAGGCGGAACCGGAAAAACCACCGTGGCAACCAATCTGGCCCTCTCCCTCGGGAAAGAAGTGGGGCTGCTGGACTGTGACGTGGAAGAGCCAAACGCGCATCTGTTTTTACAGCCGGAGATCGAGGACAGACAGCGGGTGGCAGTCTTTGTTCCAGAGGTGGACAGGCAGGCCTGCACCCTGTGTCGCAAATGTGTTGATATTTGCCGGTTCTCCGCCCTTGCCGTGGCCGGTTCATCCCTTTTGGTCTTTCCCGAACTCTGTCATGGCTGTAAGGGCTGTCTGCAGGTCTGTCCTGAAGGGGCTATCGTTGCCGCCGAGCGTGAGATCGGGGAAGTGGAGAAGGGCAGCTGCGGTTCTATTCGCTTTTCCGCCGGCCGAATGCGAATCGGTGAGGCGATGTCTCCGCCGCTTATCAAGGAGGTACGCAGCCGTGAAAAAGAGTGCGATATTACAATAATCGATGCCCCTCCAGGAACCTCATGCCCTGTTATTGTCGCGATGAAGGATACAGATTTTGTGTTGCTGGTAACAGAGCCCACACCCTTTGGTCTGCATGATCTCAAACTTGCCGCGGAGGCGGTCAAGATACTTGGTATTCCCTGCGGGCTGGTCATCAATCGAGCAAATCTGGGTGACGAGGGTGTCAGTAACTATGCGGCCGAGGAAGGTATCCCGATACTTATGGAGATCCCCTTTGATCGGCAGATTGCCGAGGCCTACTCAAAGGGTGTTGCCTTTGTTGAGCTCTTCCCCGAGTGGGCTGATCGTTTCAGGGGCCTGTACGCGGAAATAGAAAAATATGCTGTGGCGGAAAAGGAGTCCTGATGAACAGAGAATTGGTCATTGTCAGCGGTAAGGGTGGAACCGGCAAAACGAGCATTACGGCATCTTTCGCCGCTCTGGCCGAAAGCAGTATTCTCTGCGATGCCGATGTAGATGCCGCAGATCTGCATCTTCTTCTCGAGCCTGTTGTGCAAAAACGCAGTCCCTTTATGGGCGGCTCTGTTGCCCGGATACGAAATCAGGACTGTGTCGAATGTGGTACCTGTCTCGAGCTTTGCCAGTTTCAGGCGATTTCAGGGAACTTTATTGTTGATTCGCTGGCCTGTGAAGGCTGTGGGGTCTGTGTGGATCTCTGTCCGGAGCGGGCCATCGATTTTTCAATACAACAGTGCGGAGAATGGTTCGTCTCGGATACCCGTTACGGTCCGATGGTGCATGCCAGACTGGGGATCGCGGAAGAGAATTCGGGGAAGCTGGTCAGTCTTGTACGCCAGGAGACGAAAAAACTGGCAGAAGAGCATCAGTACGAACTCATTCTCACCGATGGCCCGCCCGGAATAGGCTGTCCGGTGATTGCCGCAATCGGTGGAGCGACAGCCCTGGTTCTTATCGTTGAGCCGACGGTGTCTGGTCTGCACGATATGCAGCGGGTCGCAGAGCTTGCCGAACATTTCAGGGTGCCGGTGATGCTCTGTGTCAACAAATATGATCTGAACGAAGAGATGACCGCCAGAATCGAACAGTATGCCCGCCAGCGTAATATGCGGCTGCTGGGCCGTATCCCGTTTGATTCGATGTTTGTCGAGGCGATGGTGCAGGGCAAGAGTATTCTTGAGTACGCACCTGCCTCATCAGCCGCCGTTGCGCTTGTCGATGTCTGGAAAAATATTCAGGATTCCGATGTTATGCGTTCCTCGGCCGTTGAGGATTTTTTAAACGTAGTACAATAAACAGAAAGGAGTATCGGAAAATGGCAAAAGTTCGTATTGCAGTACCTTCAGAAGGAAACGGTGGGCTTGACGGCCTTCGCTCCGGGCATTTTGGACATTGTGATGTCTTTACCCTGATCGATGCCGAGGATGGAGAGATCGTGGATGTCAGTATCCTGCCCAACAAGGAGCATGTCCAGGGCGGCTGTATGGTCCCGGTACAGCTTCTGGCCCAGGCGCAGGTGCAGCGCATCGTGGTTGGCGGCATTGGTATGCGCCCTCTGCAGGGATTTAACCAGGCCGGTATTGAGGTGTACTATGACGGTGAACGCCGGGAGATCAGGCCTGTCGTTCTTGATATGATCGCCGAAAAACTGCCCCTTATCGCCAACGACCAGGTATGCGGTGGTGGCGGAGGACACTAGTAAACTCTATTTACTGCAAAAATACGCAAAGAAGATGGCGCCGTATGGACTGACCTTTGGTGAACACTTTGGATATTGTAAAACTGTAATGTTCTCCATGTCGTATATTGGAATATCAGAAATTTTTAAAAATTTGACACAATATTCATGAAATATCCGGGCTAGCCCGTCATCCAGAAAACAAGAGGTACACGCATGAAAATAGCAGTCACAGCCAAGGGCGATCAGCTCTCATCGCCGATCGATCCACGTTTTGGCAGGGCCCCGTTTATTCTCGTTATCGATACCGCGACCATGGCCTTTGAGGCCGTAGACAACAGCGCCAATGTCAATGCCTTTAAAGGCGCTGGAATTCAGGCCGGATCAATGATTGCCGACAAAGAGGTGTCGGTGCTGCTGACCGGCTATTGCGGGCCAAAGGCCTTTAAGACGGTTACTGCCGCAGGTATCAAGGTGGTCGCCGACATCTCTGGTACGGTACAGGAGGTCGTCGAGCAGTATCTTGCCGGCAAGCTGGTCTATAGCGATGCCCCGAATGCAGAGGGGCAGTGGTAGTTGTCTTTTCTTCTTCTCCCTTCAAAAGTCGCAGGGAGGGAGAAGATGGCAGATTAATCGCGGGGCTGACACCTGATATTTTTGTTTCAAGACTGATTTCAAGTCTTCAAGGAGTTGTTTTGGCGTTCCTCCATTGAATTTCCACTCGCACTCTTTTAACCGTTTCTTGAAAGAGTTGGCTGGAACCCGATCGATTTCCCGGATTAACTTCAAAACCCAAGCTATTTTGCAGCCTGAACATCTGTCAACGAATCTAAATGCTTTCGGACATTTTCCAGATGTCGTATGGTAAATTTTCATCTTCTTGCAAAGATGCGATAACAAAAATTGACAATCATTGTTATTGGGGATATTCTGAAAATGAAAAAAAATTAACCCAAATAGTAAAGGTACAAAATGAATGTTTCCCTCACGCCAGAACTTGATAACCTTGTGAAAAAAAAAGTTGAAAGCGGATT